>Ga0307414_10000014_pt1 | contig 302974 bp, 256 predicted proteins | sample DK1Ometagenome_FD_203804 | JGI IMG/M metagenome (GOLD analysis project Ga0307414, IMG submission 203804) | Maize rhizosphere microbial communities from greenhouse at UC Davis, California, United States - DK15-O-3 | ecosystem: Host-associated > Plants > Roots > Rhizosphere > Soil | place: USA... | reverse complement strand
TCAAATCAAAAGGCGAACTAAAAACTCTTATTAAATAACTAATTACAATGAAGAAAACTATTATAACAATCGTAATCATAATCGCAGCACTGGGTGTGATTGGATATGTCTTAAATAATAATAAGAAAGAAAATAAAGCAAAAACTGATATCGTTGCCGAAAAAAATGCTGCTGTTTCAGTAAAAGTAACAGATGTAAAAACAGAAGAAGTTTCTTTGGATTTTGTTGCAAACGGAAATTTCCAGCCTATTCAGGAATTGACTTTCTCTGCTGAGAAATCAGGTAAAGTAATCAGCGTTTTAGCTAAAGAAGGTGATTATGTAAGAGTAGGTCAGACTTTATTGACAGTTAGAGGTGATGTGATTAATGTTAGTGCTCAACAAGCACAGGCAGTTTATCAAAATGCAAAATCTGATTATGAGAGATATGAAAATGCTTTTAAAACAGGTGGTGTTACAAAACAACAATTAGATCAGGCTAAGTTAGCTTTAACAAATGCGAAGTCTAACTTAACACAAGCAAACATTAATGTTGGAGACACAAAAGTAAAAGCGCCAATAAGCGGATTTATCAATAAAAAATATATTGAGCCGGGATCTATTTTAGCAGGAATGCCAGCAACAGCTTTATTTGATATCGTAAATGTTTCTAAATTAAAATTAGTTGTTACTGTAAACGAAAATCAGGTAGCAAGTTTAAAAGTAGGAAATACTGTTAATGTAACGGCTAGTGTTTATCCTGATAAAACTTTTTCAGGAAGAATTACATTCATCGCTTCAAAAGCAGATGAATCTTTAAACTTTCCTGTTGAAATTGAAATTACGAACAACTCAAATAATGACCTGAAAGCAGGTATGTACGGAACCGCAAACTTTGCATCAAACCAACAAAAACAAAACTTGATGGTTGTACCTAGAAATGCATTTGTGGGAAGTGTAAGCAGTAATGAAATTTTTGTAGCTGAGAACGGCGTTGCAAAATTAAGAAAAGTAACGGCAGGAAGAATTTTGGGAGATAAAGTTGAGATTATCAATGGATTATCTGAAGGAGAAAAGGTAATTGTTACCGGTCAGATTAACTTACAGGACGGTAATACAGTAGAAATTATTAAATAAAGTAATTAGTGATTAGTACAGAGTACTTGGTCTTAGTGCAGTCAAACTAAATGACGAGCATAGACTAAGGGCTAAAAACTAAGGACTTAATAAAATTTAAAAGAAATATATGAAATTAGCCGAAATATCCATAAAACGTCCGTCGTTGGTAATTGTATTGTTTACAATTCTGACTCTTGGTGGATTGTTCAGTTACAGCCAATTGGGCTATGAGCTGATCCCAAAATTTGAGCAAAACGTTATTACAATTTCTACAATATATCCTGGAGCTTCTCCGAGTGAGGTAGAAAATACCGTAACAAAGAAAATTGAGGATGCGATCGCTTCTCTGGAAAATGTTAAGAAAATTGACTCGAAATCCTATGAAAGTTTGTCTATCGTTTCGATTACACTGACATCAAATGCAAAAGTCGATTTCTCTTTGAATGATGCACAGCGAAAAATTAATGCGATTATTAGTGATTTGCCAGAGGACGTAAAAACTCCGGCACTGACCAAATTCTCCCTGAGTGACTTACCGATCATGACGCTTGGCGCTAACGGAAAAATGGATGAAGCAGCCTTTTATGACTTAATTGACAAAAAAATTGCGCCTATTTTATCTCGTGTTCAAGGTGTTGCACAAGTAAATATTATTGGTGGCTCTGAGCGTGAAATTCAGGTAAATCTTGATGCTGTAAAAATGCAGGGATACGGATTATCTGTTCCTCAGGTTCAGCAGACTATTTTAACCTCAAACCTGGATTTCCCAACAGGAAACATTCAGACCCGTAATCAAAAAATATTAATTCGTTTAGCGGGTAAATATAAAAATGTTGATGAATTAAGAAATCTGGTAGTTTCTTCTCAAAACGGAATTCAGATTCGTTTGGGTGAAATCGCCGATGTTCAGGATACACAAAAAATTGCAGAGAAAATTTCTCGTGTAGATCAAAAAAGCGCGATCGTTTTACAAATCGTAAAACAATCAGATGCCAATGCCGTTGCAGTAAGTGAGCAATTATTAAAAACAATTGCAACTCTTGAAAAAGATTATAAATCAAACCAATTAAAATTAGAAGTTGCAAAAGACAGTACTATCTTTACATTAGAAGCAGCAGACTCAGTAGTACACGATTTATTAATTGCAGTAATTCTGGTTGCATTTGTAATGTTGTTTTTCCTTCACAGTATTAGAAACTCATTGATTGTAATGGTATCTATTCCTGCCTCATTGATTGCAACATTTATTGGTATTTATTTAATGGGATATACCCTGAACTTAATGAGTTTATTAGGATTATCTCTGGTGGTAGGTATTCTGGTCGATGACGCGATTGTGGTACTGGAGAATATTTACCGACATATGGAGATGGGTAAAAGCCGAATTCGTGCATCGTATGACGGAACTGCAGAAATCGGTGGAACGGTAACTTCGATTACATTAGTAATTGTGGTTGTATTCCTTCCAATTGCGATGAGTTCTGGTTTAGTTTCCAACATTATCACGCAATTCTGTGTTACGGTAATTATTTCTACGCTGTTATCTCTTTTAGCTTCGTTTACAATTATTCCGTGGTTATCATCTCGTTTCGGGAAATTAGAACATATAGAAGGAAAGAATTTATTCGGAAGAATTATTCTTGGATTTGAAAGTTATTTAACTCGTTTTACCAACTGGGTTTCAGATTTATTGACTTGGTGTTTAGATCATTATATCAAAACTATTGTAGTTGTAGTTATCTTATTCTTTGCTTCTACTATAGGATTAATGGGTGGAGGTTTCATCGGAGGAGAATTCTTTGCATCATCTGATAGTGGGGAATTCTTAGTACAGATCGAGATGCCAAAAGATGCTTCGTTAGAACAAACGAACTTCATGACGCAAAAAGCAGAAGCTTATCTAAAACAACAAGAATACGTTCACAGTCAGATTACAACTGTAGGACAAACCAGTGAAGGTTTCGGAGCATCTCAGGCTACGGCTTACAAAGCAGAGATCGACGTAAAAATGATCGAGCAAAAAGACCGTACGGATGATGCAAACGTTTATGCTGCAAAAATCAAACGTAAGTTAGAAAAAGTATTGGTTGGAGCAAAAGTAAAAACTGTTCCGGTGGGTATTTTAGGAACTGCCGAAGATGCAACTTTAGGATTAATTGTAACAGGTCCTTCTACTGAAGCAGCGATGGCTTTTGCCAAACAAGCTGAAGCACAATTGCGTACAATTCCGGGAACAACAGAGATTAAATTAACCGTTGAAGACGGAAACCCTGAAATTAACGTAAAAGTAGACCGTGATAAAATGGCTGCTTTAGGACTAACACTTCAAACAGTTGGTTTAACCATGCAAACTGCTTTTAGCGGAAATACAGACGGTAAATACAGAGCTGGTGAATATGAGTACGATATCAACATTCGATACAACGCATTCGACAGAAAAAGTATTACAGATGTAAGTAATCTGATTTTTGTAAATGCCGCAGGACAGCAAATTAAATTGTCTCAATTTGCAGATATTACAGAAGGATCAGGACCGAGCCAGTTAGAACGTAGAGATAAATCTGCTTCTGTTACTGTAAAAGGACAAAACGTTGGGGTGCCATCAGGAACAATTGTTCAGCAATGGCAGGTAAAATTAGATAAACTTAAAAAACCAGCAGGTGTAAACTACATCTGGGGTGGTGACCAGGAGAATCAATCTGAAGGATTTGGTACTTTAGGAATCGCTTTATTGGCTGCTATTATTTTGGTTTACCTTGTAATGGTGAGTTTATATGATAGTTTTGTTCACCCATTCGTAGTATTATTTGCAATCCCGCTTTCGTTTATTGGTGCGATGTTAGCATTAGCCCTGACAAATAACTCATTAAATATCTTTACAATCTTAGGTATTATCATGTTGATTGGTCTGGTGTGTAAGAATGCGATCATGCTTGTCGATTATACCAACCAAAGAAGAGCAGCCGGAGAATCAATCAGAACAGCCTTAATTCAGGCAAACCATGCACGTTTACGTCCGATTTTGATGACGACAATTGCGATGGTATTTGGTATGTTCCCGATTGCATTGGCATCTGGAGCAGGAGCTGAGTGGAAAAACGGTTTGGCCTGGGTAATTATCGGAGGATTAATTTCTTCTTTATTCCTAACCCTGATTGTGGTTCCGGTTATTTATAACATCATGGAAAAAATAATTGCTAAAGTTAGCAAAGGAGAAAAAATTGATTACGAAGCTGAAATGGTTGCCGATTACGAGCACACAGAATTAAGCGAAGACGGTTTTAATCCAAAACATACCCATTAATTTTGATTTAATTTTAGAATGAGAAAATCCCAAATTCCGAAAGGAAGTTGGGATTTTTTTTATTTTAGATTTCTGAGTTTAGATTTTAGATTCGCACAATGATTTTGGAATTTACTATTTAAGGTACAAATAATGATTAAAATAATCTATTATCGCTTTTCCTTCCAGCAAAACATCGGCACCAATAATACCGTGAACCGGTTTTGCCTTGTAAGATTCTAAAGCTTCATTAACATGAGAAAGATCAAAAATCACCAAACCGAAATCAGTATTTTTCCAACTGCCGATTTGTAAAATATTATGAGCCGAAATTTCGGTTTTCATTCCCGTTCCGCCGGCACCCGAAGCTTTTGTTTTAGATTTTTTTGATGAAATTTCAAAACGCTCCATACTTTCAAAACCTATACAAGTGTTAGACGCTCCTGTATCTAGAATAAAATTTCCCGAAACGCCATTGATTTTAGCTTTTATAAGAAGATGCTGTGTTTTGGTGACCTTAAATTTTATTTTTTTGTATTTCTCTTTTTTGAGAACCGCGTGAAGATTTTCCATTTTTGTAATGATTGAAAACCAAAAATAAACCAATTACAGTCAAAAAACTAATGATGTAATAGATATAATTTGTAGGTTTCTCTTTTGCAGAAATAGAACCATAATACACAAAAGAACTCCAGTAATAAGGCGATTTCTTCGCATTCGGAATCGATTTGTCGTTCAAAAAATCCAATTTTGCATTGGCATTCGCTTCAAAATAGGGAACATCATTTTTAATGTTTTTATAAAAATCAGTCATAAAAACAGATGTTGTGTAATCGTTGACTTTCCATAAAGAAAACATTAAATTCTGAGCGCCTGCAAACTGAAAACCTCTCGCAATACTCATGGCCCCTTCTGCCTTATACAACTTTCCTATTCCGGTTTCGCAGGCACTTAAAACCACTAAATCAGGATTTATATTCAAATTATACAATTCAGAATATAAAACTTCCTGATCATAAAATTTAATGCTGGCCGGAGTTTCAATATCGCCGGAGGAAGCGTGAGTGCTTAAATGCAAAATCGAATATTGGTTTGCATTATGTTTAAAATTAGAAAAACTGGCATTTGAATTCTCCAGATATTTTCCTTTAAAATAACTTTGAATAGATTCTAATTCTTTCTTCGAATATGCCAGTTCATAAGCCGTTTTTTCAAAAACAGGAAAAACGCCCAAAACTGTTTTTTCTGAATTAGAATTTGGTTTGGCATTCAAATAAGAACTAGCAGAAGTATTATAAGCAATTTTAAAATCATTCAGTAAATAATGCATTTTTGCAAAATTGGTTGTCGATGATTCCTGAGTAATTAATGCCTCAAAAGGAAGAAAATTCAAAATCCCGTCTGGAACTATGATGAGGTTTGGGTATATTGAGTTTTGGGGTAATTTCAGCATGTCATAAAGCACTTTACCGTATTTATTATAGCCGGAAATATCAGTTGTGATAGCATCTGCAGAATTGAAATAATCTATAAACTTTGCAATTTTAGGAATTGCAGTATCTGTAATATTAATATGGAAGAGATTAATTTTTTCATTTTGCAAGATGAAATAAAATAAATTTTTCTCACCCATAAAATAATAAACCATGATAGCTTTATCATTTTTCAGTTTTGAAAATAAGGCTTTTAAATCAAAATTTTCGGGAATATAATCTGCATTTTTAGATTGCACTTTTTTCAACGAAATCATTATTTCGTGTTGCTTTTTTATAAACCTGTTAATTTCTGAAATATTCGCCGAATCACCTTTTTGCTGTTCTTTTAAAATAGCATTATTTAAGTTTTGAAGCTCTTGTAAAAGCTGTTTTTCTTTTGCAGAAGCGTTTTTAATATTTGAACGATAACCTTTTAATATTCCCGATTTTGTCCTTTCAGATAATCGAAAAGCTTCTTCCAGATATTGAGTTTTGCCCTCATTTTGAAACAACTTATCATAAATTGAAATGCACCTTTCGGTACGATTTCGTGATCGCAACTGCATCAGGATTTTTGAATTTTCGTAAACCAGTGAATTCATTAATATATCTTCAATATAAAAGGAAAGTTCAAAAGCTTTTAATGCTTTCTTGGGATGTTTAAGCTGCAGAATTTCTGCTTGCAAATCGAGTGCATCAATCAAAACAGTTTCTGCATATAATTGATCCTGGTTTGGCAGTATATTTTTTGAATTGTATTCAGGAATCAAAGTTTTAAAAACTGCTGAAATCTGTTTGGTGCTCTCATCATATTTTCGTTCATCAAAAAACAATAAAGCTTTTTCATAATATATTTTAGCGATTTTTCGTGGCTGTTGATTTGTAGTTCTAAAAAACAGTTTTTCAGCTTTGTTTAAATAAGAATTCGCAACTTCAAATTGCTGTCTCTGCCGATTTAGCGTTGCCAGATTACGATAAGAATTCGATAAAGTCTCAAATTGATCGTTTTCGTTTTTCAGATAAATAACGGCCGATTCAAAAGCATTTTGAGTTTTATGATGAATTTCTGGGTTTATAAAATTTCCGGTTGAACTTAATAAATAACTATTCCCCAAATTATTCAATAAAAGTCCTTTTTGCGAATTCGATAATTTCTCTGTTTTCAAGGTGTTTTCTAATAATTCAATTGAAAGGGAAATCTTGCCGGAACTCTGATAAACATTCGATAAATTCAAAATCGCCGCAAATTTTTGTTTCGCCGCGTTAGGATAATTTTTGGATGTATTTATAATAAAAAAGTATTGTTTAATGGTGTTTTCTGCGCTATCATAATCGCCCAAAACCGTATATAAATTCCCCAAAGGTTTCAGGCAATATTCAATAATATCATAATTATTAAGTTTGTTTTTCTGATAAATTTGCCAGGCTTTCTCATAACTCGAAATAGCTTTTTCGGTTTGCCCGAACTGATTTTCATAATAGGCTTTGTTGCAATTTAAAACCACAATTGCCAATAGTTCATCTTTGGTTTTTGGTTTGGAGTTTCTCCAAAAAATAGCTTCAGTATCCGTTAAATTTTGTAACCCTTTCGCGGAAGGATTCGCCACAAAAACATCAATTGAATTGTATATTTTATCTTCCTGATTCTGTCCGAATAGAATTAGAGTTACGAAGAATAAGATATAGCAATATAGTTTTGTCATAAATGATTGTATTTCACAGCGATTCACACAGAAAAAGTTTACCACAAATTACACAAATTTTCACAAATTAATTTTTGAACACGTTGCTTTCAGTTTTGCTAATTTGTGAAAATTTGTGTAATTTGTGGTAAAAGAACTTGTAAATCTCTTCAAAAACCTCCATGTAACGCTGTGGTATAACCCTTAAAACTTCCAAATCCCATACAGTTGAAAATAATTAAAATCTTGTTCAAAGTTAATTACATAGCGCGCACCCAGACTCGGGCCAATTCGCGCAAAACCAGCCGTTAAATCGAACAAAAGACCTGTTTTAAAATCAGCAAAAGAGTTTTTTACCTTATTATCCGCTGTCATTGTGCTGATGAGAAAACTTTCCTTGTCGCCCTCAAAAGTTTCAATTTTTATATCCTGATTTTGTTCTTCAGAGACATTTATATTCGCCTGAATCCCGGCACCAATTCCGATATAATTATTAATGTTATACCGAATCAAAATCGGAACTTCCCAATTGATATTTTTATTTTCAGTTGCTGTAGTCGTGCGTACCAATTGTCTTACTCCGTTTGCATTTGTGTTTACTACACTTTCGACATTAATAGCACTATCATGTTTGTTTAAGGCATTTACCCATTCTGCCTGCCAATAAAAACGATACGATTTAAAAGGCGAAATCGTTGCGCCCACAAAATAACTCGTCGATTTTTCTAAATCAGGATACAAATTATAACCCGCTTTTACACCAATCGAAATTCCGGGTAAGAATCGGGTAGTGGCGTAGTTGGTAATTATAGGTTCGTTTTTATCAAAAATAATCGCGGTCCGGCTTCTGGTTTTTACTTTATGAAAATCTTCTGCAAACTTCATCGAATATTTTACAAAACCTTTTGTAGAATCTTTTTCATGTACATTTTTTTGTTCGCTTCCGGGCAGATAAATGTTTTTGAAAGTAAAGAAAATCTGTTTTTGTTTAATAATAGTATCCAGGCAGCTCGTCGTAGGGACTTCGTCTTTGGGGCAAATTGGACATTCGGGATACATACTTTCGATCTTAAACGTTTTTTTGTCAAACATATCCGGAATATCAGTTTCCAGACGAATCATTCTCGCCGGGCCTTCACCATTATTTTGGAAACGTGTTTTAAAATTAACTCGTTTAAAACGCACCAGTCTGTAATTCATAAAACTTCCGTTGGACCCCATTTTATTTGGGTCATGAGAAGTTACAATTTCCATCTCCAGATTTTTTATTTTATGGTTTTTATAACTTCTGTTGGGTACAAAAATCCCTCTCATGGTAACCGTCGCGCTCGTATCTTTGATCATTTCAGGAGTAGTTTTAAACGTATAAAAAACATTGCGTGTTTCTCCCGGGTTTGCATCATCAAATTCTAAAACAGAAACATTATGATATGTTTTATTGGCGTCTAATAAAGAAGCGTCAAGATCTTCTTCGGTTGTTGTGTTTTTGTATTTTTTAAGTTTAATTGTATTTTCGGCAGAAGCCACATAATCTTTAGAATCATCAAGATCATTAACAGAAGCGACTGTGTTTTCTTTTATTTCGCGCTCGCCGGCGTAAGTCCTGAAATCAACCAATTCAAAATTGTTGTTTTTGAATTGTTTCTCATTATAAAAAAGATATAGTTTTCCGCTGGAAACATAATTTTCCAAATTCTGATAACCTACTACAACTACCATTTCCTGCTCCGGAATTGGGTCACAGTTTTTTAAGATTGCAAATCCGTTTTGGTCTGCAATCGACGCAATATCTTTATAATTTGTATCGGTAATATCATTTACAGCGACTTTTTTCGGGCGTGTTGCAGGAGGTTTTCCGTTGTCATAATTGTTGGTTACAGCAAGTCTGGCAGTATAAGTTCCTTTGTTTTTATATACATGTTTTGGCTCTGCTTCTTTGCTGTAATGCCCGTCGCCAAGTTCCCATAAATAGGAATAACTTGGTTTTGGAGCGCCCGCAATCGGAATTAAAGGCGGTGTTTCAGGTTTGTAAGTAACCAGATTTCCGTTTTGATTGTAAATAATATTGGCTCTTCGGGTTATGGTGTCCTTTACTTTGGTTTGCGCGAAAGAGAATATAGAAAAGAGAATAAAGAGAATAGATGATAGTGGTTTCATAACTAGTGGTTTTTAGCCCTGATAGTAGTGTAAATCCTTTTTTGCCGGGGTTCGGCAGAAAAGATTGCAACGGATAGCAGGATTAGCTTCTGAAAATCATCAGAGTTAATTTTAAAACTGGATTAAATGTAAAAAAAAGTGATGAGCAAATCACCACTTTCTTTTAAAAAGTATTTGTAAGTTACTGAATAGCATTGATTGCAGCTACCAGTTGTGCTTCGGTACCGGTTGTTGTTTCGGCAAGCGTGAAAGTATAAACATCGTTTGCCGCAACTGTCACTCCTTTGATCGCATAACGCCATTGACCATTGTCTTCGGTTACAAAAATCACATGACAAGCCAGTCCAACAGGAATTTGTCCGTAGTGCTCACTGAATAACCCGGCTGCTGTATATGTGTCCAGTTTAGCAAGTGCATTAGTACCTTCGCCATCATAAGATAAGTAAACAGCACTGTTGTTATTATCATATCCATCAGGAACATCAACAAGCAGTGTTGTTTTTGGTCTCGGATCGCTGTAAAAACGGTCTACGTTTGTCCAGCCAAAATTTCCAAAAGTCACATAATAATTCGTTCCTTCACCCTGTACTCCGCCTTTTCCGTTGGCCCCATCACCACCTTCTTTAACCTCTCTCCAGGCTAGTTCGCCTTGTTCGTCGATTGCGCCGGCCCATAATGTCATGGTATTGTCTACACCATCTGTTAAATCTGCAGGAACCAGCATAGTCATAGAACAAGATGTTTGAAGTGCAACGCCACCCTGAGTAGCCTTAATGAAGAATTCACCACCGGAAATCAATAAATTTTTCTTACCGTCGGGAGTTATTCCCATAGTAGGTTTGTTGGTAACCAACATATTTCCTTTGTCAAAAAGTTCGATATATTCTATATCTACAGCACCTGTTACCGCATTTCCGTTTTTGGTTAAGCAATCACCGTTAATGTTTACTTTTACCCCTTTTGCAGAAGTAAACGTTACTACACCATTTCCTGCAGTAATGGTAAAATTTTGCGTATTTCTTTTAACTCCTTGTTCGTTAATACTCTTAAAAGCGCCTGAAGTTGGAGGCAAGATCACATTGGTGTCGTCGCCATCGCTGTTGTCGCAGCTTACAAATGTCGTTATAGCGAATAATAAAAGGCCAATTGTTTTAAAATTTGTTTTCATGATATTCAGTTTTAATAGTTATTTAATAATAGATACTTATGACGGGAGAATTGTTACCCTCGGTTTATTTCTGATTTATATGAAGAGATCAACGGCGGTTAAAATTTGTTACCTCTCTTTTTTATTTTTTTTTGATTTATTTTGAAAGGCATTTTTCTTCAAAAACATTTCCATCTTCATCCAAGGCAACGAGAATGTGTTTTTTCCGCGAAAGCGAAACAATAAAATAAAACCAGATTATAGCCCAAAACCCGAAGGTCATCATGGTAAGGAATAAATGAAAAGGATGATTTATTTCTTTTTTTTCTTTTGATAAAACAGCGTAAGGCAATTTTTCATTATGTTCGATAATTACAAAACCATTGCGTTCTTTGGCAGAGAGCATTTTGTAAAATCGATCAAGATTTTTTTCGTTTATGAGTTGATAACTTTCCATTTCTCTTAATTTTTTGGATTATTCTAAAAGATTCTTACTTCGTTATATCAACCTGATTTTATAATTGTTACCCCTCAAATAGAAAAATATTTTAATATCTTTATAAATTAGTGTTTTAAAATGCTGTTTTATGGCCAAGATTAAAATTCATTCCGACCAAAAATATATTGAAGGACTTGCTGCAAATAACTCCGCAATAATTCAGGAGATCTACAAGAAGTTTGTTCCAAAAGTTGTTTTTTATATTAGAAATAATTCCGGCAACCAGGATCAGGCGCAAGATGTGGTTCAGGAGATTTTGATATTGCTTTTTAATCAGGCCAAAGCCAATACGCTACAATTAACATGTCCGTTTGACGCTTATTTTTTTCTGTTATGTAAAAGAAAATGGCTCAATGAATTGAAAAAAACATCAAATAAAGGGGTAACAATTCAGGAAGATGCGGGATCTATATGTGAATCTGCTCTTGAATTGGTGGAACAAACCGAAGAATTTGATGAAAAACAACAACTTTTTGATGCCATGTTTCAGAAATTAGGAGACAAATGCCAGGAATTATTAAAGTTGAGTTTTACAATTAAATCTATGGAGGAAGTTGCTGAAAAACTCAATGTTACATACGGTTATGTCCGGAAAAAGAAATCGTTATGCGTTGGTCAGTTAACACAATGGATTCAGGAAGCTAAAAATTTTAAATCTTTAAAAAATAATTAGTCATGAACGAAGAGCGCTATATATTATTTGATCAATATCTTCAGAATGAAATGAATGCTGAGGAAAAGTCGAATTTTGAAAAACAAGTATCCGAAAATGAGGAATTTGCATCAGAGTTTGAATCTTTTAAAACAGCACATTCCCAATTGGAGAATAAATTCGGAGTTGCTGCAGAAAGAGAAGCGTTTAAAGAAAATTTGACTAAGATTGCCAATAGACATTTTAACAAAGAAAGTTCAAAAGTAATTGCCTTTAAACCATGGAATTACGCGGTTGCAGCTTCTATTGTGGTTTTAGTTGGTTTGTTTTTCTTTAATTATATGCAAAAACCTGTATATGAAGATTTTAATCAGCACGAGCAGGCTTATTTTACAGAAAGAAGTGCAGAAAATATGACTTTGAAACAAGCCGAAACAGCTTTTAATGAAAAACGCTATAAAGAAGCAGTTCCGCTTTTTGAGAAAATTCTAAAACAGACAAAAACACCGGAAATTCAATATTTTTACGGAATCTCTTTGTTAGAAACAAACAAAACTAAAAAAGCAGCTGTTGTTTTTCAGGAACTTAGATCCGGAACATCTGTTTATAAAGACAAAGCGGCATGGAATCTTGCCCTTACCAGGCTGAAACAAAAAAACTATATCGGCTGTAAAGAAATCCTGCTAACTATTCCGGAAGATTATGAGGATTATGTTGAGGTTCAGGTATTGTTGAAAGAATTAGAATGATGTATTAGTTTTAAAAATAATAAAAACGAGAAATTTCGCAAAGAGATTCCTCGTTTTTTATTTAAACAGGTTTGGTAAATTAAAGAAGAAAATACTTCTGTTTTGAATTTTAATCCTATATTCGATTTACCAAAAACAAACCAAACCTTTGATGAAAAAAGTTACTTTATTTTTATTTATCGTATTATCACAAACTGTCTTTTCAAACTCCAAAATCACCGCAACAGAAAAACTTGCCGCCACCTGCAAAGTTTGGGGATTCTTAAAATATTACCATCCCAAAGTGGCCAGCAGAGAAGTTAATTGGGACAATGAGCTATTAGAAAAACTCTCCAAAATAGAAGCAGCACAAACAAAAGAAGAGTTTTCATTAATTTTAGAAAACTGGATTGACGAACTCGGACCAATAAAAGAATCAGGACCAATTGCAATACCAAAAGATGTAAAGTTTTTTGATAAGAATTTTGATTTGAGCTGGTTTAATAATAAGATTTTTTCTAAAAAGCTTTCTAAAAAATTGAAATTTATTGAGGCAAACAGATTTCAAAGTGATGAAAAATTTGAATACGGTTTTGATGGTTTAAAATACGTAAAAAACTACTTTGATCTTGACTATACAAATAAAGGATCCAGAATTCTAATGTTGTTTGCATATTGGAATTTAATAGAATATTATTTTCCGTACAAATATGTAATGAATCAAAAATGGGATCTTAGTTTAGAGCAATCATTACCTTCTATTGTCGATGCTAAAAGTGAAACCGATTTTTATTTTGCATTAAAAAAAATGATTTCTGAACTTAATGATAGTCATGTAGAAACTCCTGTTTACAGCGATATAACTTTTAAAAGGCAATTACATTATTTCCCTGCAACAGGTAAAATAATAGATGATAAATTGGTTATTACTGAGATTTTAGGAGATAGTCTTGCCGAAGCAGATAATATTAAAATAGGAGCAGTAATTACTAAATTGAATGGCAAAACGATAAAAGAACTGATTGAGGAAAATCGGGATCTGATCTGTGCATCAAACGAAGCAAAATATTTAGACAAAGTAATTTATCCAATGCTAAGAAGCGATTCTGAAAATGTTATTGTTGAATTTCTTAAGGATGGAAAATCTGAGACAAAATCAATGATTTGGTCTAATTATCATGATTCACATCGCAATGAATTTAAAAAAGGAGCTCAGAAAAAGAAAGATAAATTTAAACTTCTGGAGAATAATATTGGTTATGTAAATATGGGTGTGATAAAACCAAAAAACATTCAGGAAATGATTAATACTCTCAAATCTACAAAAGGGATTGTCTTTGATATGAGGAACTATCCCAATGAAACATGGAAAGAAATTTCAGATTTTTTAAATTCTGAAGAAAAGAGATTTTGCGACTATACAATGCCTTACTTGAATTATCCGGGAAGATATCATTGGGTAGAGGGAAGAAAATGCGGATTTAATAATAAAGACAATTATAAAGGAAAGGTTGTTGTGTTATTAAACGAAAAGTCTTTAAGTCAATCAGAATGGACAGCAATGTGTTTTCAGACAGCAGGAAATACAACAATTATTGGTAGTCAAACAGCGGGGACAGATGGAAATGCAATTGATATTGATTTTAAAGGCTTTCATACAAGATATACAGGAATTGGAGTTTATTATCCAGACGGACGCGAAACTCAAAGAATAGGAATTGTTCCTGATATTGAAGTGAAGTCAACAATAAAAGGAATTCAGGAAGGAAGAGATGAGGTTTTGGAGCGAGCTTTAGCTTTTATTGAAAACGGAAAATAACACCCGATTTGTATCCTAACGAAGGAAGGGCCACATAAGAAGCTCCGAAAAGTAAATCGCCAATCTTTGTAGAGTTATTTGTGTGTGCTCCTTCCTCCGTCAGGATGACAAGATTACGCTTAAGATCATCTTTAAATAGAAAAATCCGCGTTTATCAGCGTTTTCACGAAGTGAATCCTTACCATCCGCGTCCTTTTCTTCAAGATTGGGAAAGTTTTTATTATTGTCGTAATTTTGAGCCTTTAAAAATTTCAACAATTGAATTCAACAACAATTATTACCGATACACACACCCATTTATATTCAGAAGAATTTGATCAGGACCGTGACGAAATGATTCAGCGTGCTATCGATGCCGGAATCACACGTTTTTTTATTCCTGCAATCGATGCTGCCGCAACGCAGTCAATGTACGATTTAGAGAAAAATTATCCTGAGAATATCTTTTTAATGATGGGTTTGCATCCCACTTACGTGAAAGATAATTATCTGGAGGAATTAAAACATGTTGAAACCGAATTGGCCAGAAGAAAATTCTATGCCGTCGGAGAAATCGGAATTGATTTGTATTGGGATAAAACCCATCTTAAAGAACAGCAAATTGCTTTTAGAAAACAGATACAATTGGCAAAACAATACAAATTGCCAATCGTAATTCATTGCCGTGAAGCTTTTGATGAAATTTTTGAAATCCTTGAAGAAGAAAAATCTGAAGATTTATTTGGGATTTTTCATTGTTTTTCCGGAACTTTAATACAAGCACAGCAGGCAATTTCCTATAAAATGAAATTAGGCATAGGAGGAGTAGTAACTTTCAAAAACGGAAAGATCGACCAGTTCATGAATCAAATCGATTTAAAACACATTGTTTTGGAGACAGACTCGCCTTATCTGGCGCCAATTCCGTATAGAGGAAAGAGAAATGAAAGTAGCTATTTGGTGAATGTAATTGCAAAACTAGCTGATATATATAATGTTTCTGAAGAAGAAATAGCAGCAATTACAACACAAAACTCAAAAGACGTTTTTGGTATTTAACGGAATCGTTACTTTAATTTGGTTTTTTTTTTGTTCTTTTGCCCACCTAAATAAATAAAAAATAATGCAGAAATTTGATGCGATTAGACCGTTTTATGACACCGAAATAAATGAAGCACTTCATAATGTAGTCAATCATCCGATGATGAAAGCCATGATGAACTTTACTTTTCCGGAATTAGAAGACGAAGTTTGGAAAGATCAGCTTAAGAAAACACACTCTATTCGTGATTTTCAATGCAATTTTATTTATAATACCATTCAAAAAGTCCTGGAAAGAAGTTCTGAAGGACTTACAACCTCAGGTTTTGAGAAACTGGAGAAAAATACTTCCTACCTTTTTATATCCAATCACAGAGATATTTTATTAGACACAACCTTATTAAACGTTTCTTTGTTTGAACATGGCTTGGTCATGACAGCATCGGCAATTGGTGATAATCTGGTAAAAAAGGCATTCTTGAGTACTTTGGCAAAACTAAACCGAAACTTTTTAGTTTTGAGAGGGTTGACGCCAAGAGAAATGCTGCAGAGTTCTAAGCTATTGTCCGAATATATGGGGCAGTTATTGCTTCGCGAAAACAGATCAGTTTGGATTGCACAAAGAGAAGGCCGTACAAAAGACGGAAACGACGAAACCAATCCGGGTGTGCTTAAAATGATCGGAATGGGATCTGATGAACCTAATCTAATGGATTATTTTAAGAAATTAAAAATCGTTCCGGTATCTATTTCGTATGAATACGATCCTACAGATGTGCTAAAAATGCCACAATTAATGGCAGAAGCGAACAATGAGATTTATATAAAAGAAAAAAATGAAGATTTCATGACCATTTTGAGTGGTATCATGGGAACTAAAAAAAGAATACATATCTCTGTAGGAGATGTTCTGGATACAGAAATTGATCAGATTGTAGCAGAGAATGACAATACCAACAAACAAGTTCAGGCTTTGGCACAGGTAATTGATGATAGTATCTTGAAGAATTATCAGTTATGGCCAACAAATTTTATTGCTTACGATATTTTAAACGAAACCAATAAATTTTCGCATTTATACAAGGAAAATGAAAAATTGCTATTTGAGCGTCGTTTAGAAATGCGTATTGGCAGCGATAATCCCGTTACAAGACAAGGATTTTTATCGATGTATGCAAATCCTGTTGTCAATAAATTAAAATATCAGGATGTCATCTAAAGCAAAAATACTTTTAGTTTATACCGGCGGAACTATTGGTATGAGCAAAGATTTTGCAACTGGTGCGCTCAAAGCATTTAACTTTGATAAACTATTGCAGAATATTCCTGAAATTGAACAATTAGATTGTGAGATTGAAACTTTTTCGTTTGAAAACCCGATAGATTCATCGAACATGAATCCTGCAATGTGGACTAAAATTGCCACAATTATTGAAGAAAATTATGCTGTTTATGACGGTTTTGTTGTTCTTCATGGTTCAGATACGATGTCCTATTCGGCATCTGCATTGAGCTTTATGCTTGAAAATTTAGCCAAACCGGTTGTGTTTACAGGATCACAATTGCCAATTGGTGATTTGCGTACCGATGCAAAAGAAAATCTTATTACCGCTATTCAAATTGCCTCGCTTCAGGAAGACGGAAAACCCGTAATTCATGAAGTTTGTCTGTATTTTGAATATAAATTATATCGTGGAAACCGGACTTCAAAAGTAAATGCAGAACATTTTAGAGCTTTTACCGCACCAAATTATCCTGAATTGGTAGAATCTGGCGTGCATCTGAAACTGAATTCGCATTTATTTCTTCCAATAAAAAAAGACGCTAAACTAATTGTTCATAAAAACCTGGATAATCATGTTGCGATTATAAAGATGTTTCCGGGAATGAGCGAAATCGTTTTGTCTTCGATTTTATCCATAAAAGATTTACGTGGCATTGTTTTAGAAACTTACGGATCAGGGAATGCTCCAACCGAAGATTGGTTTTTAAAATTAATTGAAAAAGCAATCCAATCAGGCCTGCAGATTGTAAATGTAACACAATGTTCCGGCGGCAGCGTGAATATGGGACAATACGAAACCAGTACAGCCTTAAAATCACTAGGAGTAATTTCCGGAAAAGATATTACTACAGAAGCTGCAATTACAAAATTGATGTATTTGCTGGGTCATAATATTCCTCAAAACGAATTCAAAGATGTTTTTGAAACGTCTTTGCGTGGAGAAATTTCATTATAAAATTCCAAAAATTAAATTCCAAACGTTGAATTTAAGTTTGGAATTTAAATTTTAGGACTTTTGTACTCAATTGCGCAAGTCTCCAATTCTTCTTCATGACTATGTCTTTTATAATAAACATATACAATCACCGAAATAATACAAATAATTCCCTGAATCGCAACAGTAGTTCTTACACCAAGCGAATTAGAAATATATCCTATAATTAAACTTCCCACAGGAATCATTCCCTGATAAGCCATTAAATAATAACTTATGCTTCTTGATCGCATATTTACAGCACTTTGAGTCTGGATATAAATGTTTATCGATGAGGTTTGTGCCATCATTCCTACGCCACTCAAAGCCATACAAATAAGAGCGACCGTCAGGCTATTTGAGTATGCTAATATAATTATACTAAAACCCAGTAATAAACTTGCGGCAATCATTATTTTGCCCATATTATCAGATCTTTTAAGATTAGCCAGATAAATTGCTGATAAAATAGAACCAATTCCGGCAGCGCTTTCAAACCAGCTAAAAGTCTGGGCGTTCCCACTAAAAATATCTTTTGCAAAGACAGGCATCAAGGTATTAAATGAAATTACAAACAAACTGCTGCACATAAGCATCAAAAGCATTTTGGCCATTTCAGCTTCTTTTTTGACATAATCAAAACCTTCAATAAAATCTTCAAGCATTTTAAATTTATCTTTTGCCTTGATATGAGGAGTAATTTTCATCATTAATAATGAAACCAGTACAGGAATATAGCTTAGGAAATTTCCAACAAAACAAATATCCTCTCCATATTGATGCAGGATAATTCCGGCCAGAGCAGGACCGGCAATTCGGGCAAAATTATTTAACGTTGAGTTGAGTGCGACAGCATTTGGCAGATCTTCTTTATCATTAACAATATCGATCATCATGGTTTGGCGGCAGGTCATATCAAAAGCATTGATGATTCCCTGAATTAAACTTAATGCCAGAATAAAGTTGATGTTGTATATTTTGAGGTAAATCAGCAAAGCCAAAGCACCCGCCTGCAGCATGGCAAGGGACTGTAAAACCATCATAGCACGATGTCTGTCGTAACGCCCGATTATACTTCCGGCCAGCGGAGCTAAAAATAATGACGGAATCATACTTAAAAAAGTCGCCAATCCCAGTAAAAATACTGAGCCGGTGATACTATACACCATCCAGCTTACGGCCGTTTTCTGCATCCAGGTACCAATAACCGAAACAGACTGACCATAAAAAAAGAGCTTGAAATTTTGTGATTTTAACGCTTTAAACATAACCTTAAATATTTAATACAAAGGTCGGGATTATGATTTCATTAGAAAAATTAATAATTTTACTGATAATAAGTATTAAAACTTATCGATATGGAAATTTATCAACTCGAATATTTTATTAAAACCGCTGAGGTATTGCATTTTACCAAAGCTGCCGAATTATGTTTTGTAACGCAGTCCGGACTTTCGCAGCAAATAAAAAAACTGGAAGAAGAACTCGGAATGCCTTTGTTTGTGAGGATTGGAAAAAAGGTGCAACTCACCGAAGCAGGTTCTGTTTTTCTCATTCATGCCAAACAAATTATTGAAAATGTGCAAAGCGGCAAACAGGCGATTGATGATTTGAACGAAATGATTGGCGGCGAATTGCGAATTGGCGTTACTTATATTTTTGGACTTTTGGTTTTGCCGGTAGTAAATTTGTTTGCAAAAACGTACCCACATTTAAAAATTGTTGTCGAATATGGTACTACTGAACCTTTGGAACAAAAATTATTAAACAACGAACTAGATCTTGTTTTGGTTATTTCATCCAACGAAATTGAGCTTCCGTTTCAAAAAGTGCCATTGTTTACTTCAAAATTAGTTCTCGCTGTATCAAAAAAGCATTCTTTGTCTGCTGTAGATAAGATTTCTTTTAAGAAAATTGAAGATCTCCCGCTTATTTTGCCTGTAAAAGGATTTAATTCGAGAGAATTTTTAGATGAATTGTTTTTGAAAAATAATATGAAACCCAAAGTTTCTATCGAATTAAATGCGGTTCATGCTTTGTTGCGATTGGTAGACGACAGCGATTATTGGGCTACAATTGTAACCGAGAAAGCGCTACAAGGCTGGAATAATATAAAGGCAATAAATATTACGGGTGTTACCACCCAAAGAGATTCATTTATGTTAACAATAGAAGGAGCCTACCAAAAGAAAGCTGTAAAGCTATTTATGGAAGAATTTAGAAAAAGTATGTAAAAGTAAAATTTCACAAATTGCTCAAATTCACCCGAATTACAGATATTTTTTTTGAGAATAAGAAAATTAGTGAAGAATTAGTGAAATTCGTGGCAAAAAATATTTTCTAACTCAGTTTTTTTTGTGTTCTTTGCAAACCAAAATAGAAAGGTGTCCGAGTGGTTGAAGGAGCTAGCCTGGAAAGCTAGTATATGGGTAACTGTATCGAGGGTTCGAATCCCTTCCTTTCTGCAAAATAAATCCCGTAACTTCATTGATTGAAATTACGGGATTTTTTATTTTATAGATTAAAAAAGATTTATTTCTCTTTTAGTAGCTTCTCCAAATATTCATTTTTATCCTTTTCAGCCTGCACTAAACGTTCATAAAGTTCAACAACTTTGTCTAAAGGATTGAAAGAACAATTATTTGATTGAATGGCTCCATTGCTATAACTAAAATCATTATCGTAAATAGTATTAAAGTAATTAACCACATTTTCTTCAGAAAAGTTTTTAATTGCTTCAACAGTAACCCCAAGAGCTTTTGCCACTTCCTTAAGTTTTTCTTCGTCTATGTTTTCGCTGTTTTCCATAGCCGAAATTGCCTGCTGATTTGTTCCCAAAGCCTGTGCAAGTGCTTCTTGTTTCATGTCTTTAAGTTCACGAATACGGCTAATTTTTCGCCCTATATGATATGGTTTTGTTGCTGTGCTCATAAACCAAAGGTATTTAAAAAATCTTAAAGAAAAATAGATTTCGGTAAAAAACAGGTGCCATTTTGTAAGATACGGTTTTCATTATTATGCAAAAATTTAGTTTTGAGAAAAATATCAAATTCAAAATTAAACTCTAAATTAGTATTTAATTTCATCTTATTTAAAGAACATGAAACTAACCACATTAACATTTCTAATCGTTTTATTCTTGTCGTCCTGTGCCTCATTTTCAGACCGAATGATCAGGCAAGACAAAGTTTCTTTAAAAGAAAATGATTTAAAAGAATTAGAAGGAACTTATGAGTTATTTCCGGATTTTGAATATGACAAAAAAGGGCAGCTAGAGCTAATCGATTCTGAGGATTCTAAAAAAATATTCAATCTCAATTATTTTGTTTCAACTAAAGATATAAAATATGATTATTCGGATAAATATGCTGTTACGGTCAAAATAATTGACATAAATAGAGTAAGGTTTATAACCCAAAAGAATAATGTGAAAATCGACAGTGTTGATTTGGGCGGAAAATTAAAAAGTGGGCTTTTTTATCTTGACAACAAATTCCTGAAACGCAATGGCATTCCATATCTTGCAGGAGGATATACGCATCACAAAACCAGAATTGGACTGTCAAAAAATAATGGTCTTATGGTAAATTATGCTTACGATAATTCGGGTGCGCTTTTACTAATTATCGGAGCCGGATCTTCTTATAATTTGGGTTATCATTACAACAGAATACAAGAATAATGGATTGTTTATACCAATATCATTTTCGTCCTGGTTATCATTCCCAAGATCTTTTGATTGATGTTTTTGGCGGTGCAGAAAACGAAACATTTGTTTCTGATTTTATCAATGCAATCAGCGAAATAAATCCGGAAATGATTGATATTCTGGATCTCTGGATGAACGATGAACTTCTTATGACATATGATTCTACAATTGGTAAGTTTACTATTTCTAAAGATATTTGGGGTTTTGCTTTTATAATGGCTGAAAATAATCAGGAAGGTTTGATTCACATTAATTCGATTTTAGAAAAGGCTGAATTGTTCGAGAAAGTCGAAGTTGATTTTGAGAATTATAAATAATCTTGCAGACATAGCGCCAATAAATATTTTGTCTTAATTTAATATAATAAAGACTTTTACGGATACTAAACGGTTTCGATTTTGTTTAATTTCCATTTCAAAATTAATGACATGGAAAATATAAATAAATCAGAAATGATCCGTAATAATCGGGTATCAAGATTATTATGGTTTGCACTTGGTGCCATTTCGTTTTTTTTGGGTAGTTTGCTCCTTTAGTTCAAACTTTAGTTTCGAAGTGCAGTTTTTACAGATGGCAGCATTTTTTCTACAAATAACTTGTATGCATATTCAGACGGGTGTAAGGCATCTTTAGCAACCAAATCAGGATTGCTTAATCCTTGGCGAGTTATTTCTGTAATGTTTATAAATACAACATCTTTGGTTTTTGAATAATTTTCTGCAAAAGAATTGTATTTATTAATCTCTGATGAAATTTTATCTGTCTGCCCCTGCATCATACTTACCCCAAAAGGAGTATAAGCATAATCTGGTATCGAAAGGACAATTACATTTTTAGCATTGCCTTTGGCAAGTTCTATAGCTTTGTTTAGTAGTTCCGGAAATTCTTTTTCGTATAAAGAAAAATCTCTTCCCTGATATTGGTTATTTACCCCAATTAATAAAGTTACTAAATCATAATCAGATTTAGGGTTTTGTGTGTTTATTGCTGAAAGTAAATTAGATGTTGTCCAGCCTGTTGTTGCAATTACTTTTAATGAAAAGCTGGTCTGTGGATAAATTGCGTTTAAGCTTGCTTTGAGCTGTTCGGGATATCTGCACGTTTCACACACACTTTGACCAATTGTATAACTGTCTCCCAAGGCTAAATAATTTATAGAATTTGCTATTGGAGTTGTTGTATTTGGAGGCAGCACTGGCGCTGGCGTGGCACTATTTTCTAAAGCGACTTCATCTGAACTGCAGCTAAGAAGAAATATTGACAATAAAACAGTAACTATTTGTTTGAACTCTGTTTTCATAATTTGAGTAAATTAAGTTTGGGTCATTCTAAACAAATAGTTACGTTAAAATTATAGTTTTGGTTTTATACCATTTCTGTTTTCAGGAGAATTTCTTCTTCTATAGCGTTCCAAAGTCCGATTCTTTTTTCCAGTGCTAAAATTGAAATTTCTTCAACTTCTTTCCATTTTTGAGCATCATCTTCGCAAAGATCAGTAATCATTTGCATTGCCATAGGCCCGTGTTCATCAGCATCGAGTTCGATGTGTCTTTCAAAATAATAAATTAATTTGCTTAAATCGGTGTCTGGCAGGTTTTTCTGAAACTTATTCAAGATTTCAGTAAACATGCTTGGAATCAGATCTTCTCTTCCAAAGGTAAAGGCTGCTGCGATTTCGTGTGGTTTGCCCTGCTCAATAACTCTAAAGGTAAAATCTAAAAATGATTTCACATTAGGATGAAGGGAACTCTGTTTAATCGCAACAAATATATTATGTAATGAATGTACTTCAGAAAGAAATTTATTGATTCCGGTTGTATCTGCGCCACAATCATCCATTGCTTCCATATACATTTCGTAGTGACTTTGTCTTCTTCCGTCAATCGTCAAATCGGTTTCCTCGGCAAGTACAATTTCGTTTATTAAATATCGGGTTTCAGGATTTTTTGTAGCAAACCACGGTGTTGTTGTGCATGTAAGTTTTGCTTGTAAAGCTTTTAACAATGACATAAAATCCCAAACAGCAAAAACGTGGTTTTCTGTAAAACTATGTAAATCATCTATAGTCTGAATTTTATTGTACAAAGAATGTTGTAAAAGCTGCTCTTTTTGAGTGTGAATGCTATTGTTTATAGTTTCAATATTCATTATGCGTAAATTTTGCTGCAAATATAAAAAGCTTCCTCATACGAGGAAGCTTTTTATATTGTTTTTGTATATCTTATAATAGTTGTTTACGATTTAAATGCTGGAATTCCAGTTACATCCATTCCTGTAATCAACAAATGAATATCATGTGTGCCTTCATAAGTGATTACACTTTCAAGGTTCATCATGTGTCTCATGATAGAATATTCACCCGTGATTCCCATTCCTCCCAACATTTGTCTGGCTTCACGCGCAATATGTATTGCCATATCGACATTGTTTCTTTTTGCCATCGAAATCTGAGCAGTTGTTGCTTTTCCTTCATTTCTTAAAACACCCAAACGCCAGGTAAGCAATTGTGCTTTTGTGATTTCGGTAATCATTTCGGCTAATTTTTTCTGTTGTAGTTGAGTACCGCCAATTGGTTTTCCAAATTGGATTCTTTCTTTTGCATAACGCAGCGCTGTATCGTAGCAATCCATTGCCGCTCCGATAGCACCCCACGCAATTCCGTATCGAGCTGAATCTAAGCATCCAAGCGGAGCGCCTAAGCCGGATTTATTTGGTAAAAGATTTTCTTTGGGAACTTTTACATTATCAAAAATTAATTCTCCTGTAGAAGAAGCACGAAGGGACCATTTATTGTGAGTTTCAGGAGTTGTAAACCCTTCCATACCACGCTCTACAATCAAACCATGAATTCTTCCTTCTTCATTTTTTGCCCAAACAACGGCAATATCAGCAAAAGGAGCATTTGAAATCCACATTTTGGCACCATTTAAAAGATAATGATCACCCATATCTTTAAAATTAGTAATCATGCTTCCGGGATCAGAACCATGATCTGGCTCCGTTAAACCAAAGCATCCCATGAATTCGCCAGTGGCCAATTTTGGCAGATATTTCATCCTTTGTTCTTCATTACCGTATTTCCAAATCGGATACATTACCAAAGAAGATTGTACAGAAGATGTTGATCTTACTCCAGAATCTCCTCGCTCAATCTCCTGCATAATTAAACCATAAGAAATCTGATCTAATCCCGCACCTCCGTATTCAACCGGAATATAAGGGCCGAAACCGCCAATTTCTCCAAGTCCTTTTATAATTTGTTTTGGAAATTCAGCCTTTTGAGCATATTCTTCTATAATTGGAGAAACTTCTCTTTTTACCCATGCACGTGCAGATTCACGAACTAATTTATGCTCGTCTGTCAATAAGTCGTCTAGGTTGTAATAATCTGGAGCTTGAAATAAGTCTGGTTTCATTTTTGATAGTTTTACTAAAACAAATTTACGCAATAAAAATATAACAAAACTACGCTAAATTGTTATATTTTTACAAAATAAAAAACAAATAAATACGAATAAGACGAATTAATACTAGTTTATTGGTATTATATAAACTATTTTTGAGTTTCAAAAACAATATAAATGAGGCTGATCATCTCTTTTTTACTTTTTTTTGTTCTATCCAATTCTTTTGCTCAACAAAAGAGTGAATTGACGGAACAAGAATATTTAATATTACAGGACAAAATACGGCGGAGCTCGGGCACTAATATAGACAGTGCTTTTGCGTACACCAATAAAATGCTGAAATCTGGTGAAAATAAGCATTTGACTTTTGCTAATGTGTCATTAGCGTATCTGTATCAGCTCAAAGGGAATATTGCAAAATCTAAGGAAAAATATATACAGGCATTTAAATATCTTGACAAAATGCCTGAGTCAAGAGATAAAACCCTGCTTAAATCGTATCTCTATAATTATGGCGGATTAATAGAATGGAAGAGAGGGAACTATAGTGAAGCCCTGGAAAATTACCAGGCAGGAATAAAACTTTCTACACAATTAGGAGATATTATTCAAATAGTAAAATTTAAAAGTAATATTTCCTTAATAAATGAATCAGTTGGTAATTATCAATTGGCAATAAAGAATTTAAAACAACTCAATAGTTTTATAGATCAGAATGAAAGTTCTTTTACTAAGGATTTATTTCATACCCTGAAGAGTAATAACAACCTAACTTTGGGAGGTTCATACGAAGGATGGTATCTAAAAAATAAAACTCAAACCTATTTATTAGATTCTGCCGCGTATTATTATAAAAAAACAGTTTCTTATTCTCAGGATTTTCCGCTTAATAATATTATGGCAAAAATAAGCCTGGGAAATGTTTATTATATGAAGAATGATTTCAAAAATGCTGAAAAAACATATTATGATATTATCTTCTTTGCTAAACAAAATAATATGAAAAGAGAATATAAAATTGCCAACTACAATCTTGGTAATTTATATTTTGAAACTAAAAAATACGATAAAGCATTAGTCTTTTTAAAAAGGGTAGACTCTGTTTCCATGATTACCAATACCAAGGACGAGAGCTTTTTAAAATCAAATTATTACCAGGCAAAAATTTATAATATACGTAAGGAACCAGAGTTGGCTTTTAAACATTCAAAAATTTACCTTGATAATTATGAAAAATCAGAAGCAAAATTAAGCAATGAAGCCTTAGAAGTAAATTATAAGTTGGGGGTTGGAGATTTGAGTGAAGAAATGATCACCATTCAGGATAAGTATGAAAAAGATGTTTTGCTGAATAAGGCCCTAAAAGTATTTTATGTTTTACTTGTAATGGGGATTGTCTTTCTTTTGATAAAAAACATAAGGGATAAAAACAAGGCGCATAAAAAGATGAATGCCTTAATAGAAGAATTTAAAGCTAACCTGGAGAAAAAAGAAAATCCTGAAATTAAAACAGCATTAGTTACAAACGAAGAAGATGTCATTCATAAAAAAGAAAATGTCAATTTGAGTATTGATGAAGCTAAAGAAAATAAAATTGTCGAAAAATTACTGGCTTTAGAAAACAAACTGGAATACTTAAATGCTGATTTTACCTTGTCTTATGTAGCCAAAAAGATAAAAACAAATACTACCTATTTGTCTTATGTAGTAAATAAAAGATTTGGCAAATCTTTTGGGGAATACTCTAATGAGCTCAAAATTAATTATGTGATCAATGAGATGATTACTAATCATATGTACCGTAAATACTCAACTCAGGCAATTGCAGAAAGTGTCGGATTTAAAAACGCTGTTTCATTTGCCAAATCATTTCGCAAAAGAACTGGAGTATCTCCAGCTCAGTTTGCGAATAATATTTAATGAATTATTTAATAATTTCAGTAGAACTTAATGGAATTCCGGTTCCACCGCCACCTCCACGAACAGGATCTTTTCCGTCTATAGGATCTTCACCGCCTCTTACTTTTTTTTGTTGTTTTGGAGATAGTTTTTCAGATTTAAAATCTTCGAAATTTAATTTTTTATTTTTCATGTCTATATTTATTGTAGTTAGTTTTTATTTAAAGTTTGATGGTGATTAGGAATCAAAGAGTTCCGGTTCCGCCGCCTCCACCACGAACGGGATCTTTTCCATCTATATCAGAATCATCTCCGCCTTGTATTGTTTTTTGTTGTTTTTTAGATAACTGTTCAGTCTCAAAATCTTCAAAATTTAATCTTTTACTTGTCATAATTCGATATATTAAAGTTATATTTTTATGTAATTGCTTTTTTTTAATTAAAATTTATGGTGTTCCGGTACCACCTCCACCACCTCGAATTGGATCTTTTTCATCTTCAGGATAGTCTCCTCCATATACCGTTTTTTGTTGATTCTTGGATAATTTTTCAGTTGTAAAATTTTCGAATTTTAATTTTTTTTTTGTCATGTTTTTAAATGTTATCGTTTAACTTTTTCAAAACTAGACAAAAACCAAAACCCTTAATCGAGATTACCCTTTTTGAGTTTTTACAAACAATAAATTTAGCATAAATAATTGAAAAACAATAATTTAGATACTATAATCTGACTGGTATAATTTATAAATTGTATGTACTATAATTAATAAAAAGTATATATAAGCGCATTTTTTTCAAATAAAAACCACAATATTTGCATCGTAGTTATGAATTAAACAGCTCAAAAAGATGTTAAAACTGGTTCAGAAATTTCTTCTAATTAACAAATACTCGGATATAAAAAATGAGTTCAAAGATTTGTTTCTTTCTCATCCAAATTATCCAAGTTTGTTTGCGATAACAGATTCTTTGGATTTGTTGTCTGTGGAGAATGCTGCAGTAAGAGTTTCGAAAGAACAAATCGAAAACCTACCGTCTAATTTCTTAGCTTATTTTAAAGAAGAGCTTACTTTGGTCGAAAGAACAAAAAACTTTGTTCGTATTGATACTGAAAAAAAAGGAAATCAAAAAATATCATATGATAATTTCCTTTTGGACTGGAATGGGGTAATTGTAGCAATTGAACCAAATAATATTGTAGGGAGAGAAAGTTTAAAAAGTGAATACAGAAATATTAGATATTATGTTCCGTTATTTCTTTTGGTTGGTTTGTCATTTTTTTATAATTCTTATAATTTATATAGCTCAATATTTTTAGCTACATCGCTTTTAGGATTGATTATTAGCATTTTTATTGTTCAGGAAAAATTAGGTTTTAAAAATAATATCATTTCAAAGTTTTGCAATCTGACTCCAAATACATCTTGTGACTCGGTTATTAATTTTGAAGGAAGAAATAAGCAAATAGTTGGATTTTCAGATTTGCCTTTACTATTTTTTAGTGCAAGTTTTTTGGCAATCCTGATTAGACCTTTAGAATCGTCAATTATTATAGGTTTTTTAAGTCTATTGGCAATCCCGGTTATCGTAACATCGGTATGGATTCAGAAATATGAAATTCAAAAATGGTGTGTAATGTGTCTGGCCGTTTCGTTCTTGATCTTAGTGCAAAGTGCAATATGGTTTGCATCAGACTTTTTTATATTAAATTTTAGTTTCGAAGTTATTTTTCCATTCTTGTTTTCTTTGGTTTTGCTCACGTTAACCTGGTCAGCTCTTAAGCCTTTAATAAAAAACATAGTTAGTGATAACAGTAACTTAAAGGATCTTAAGAAGTTTAAGAGAAATTACTCACTATTGAATTTTTTGTCAAAAAAAGTACCTCACATAGTTGGTTTGGATGATTTAAGAGGATTGAATTTTGGAAACAGAAATGCATTAATAAAGCTTACAATAATTATAAGTCCGAGTTGTGGTCATTGTCATAAAACTTTTCAGGAGGCATTTGATTTAGTTTTAAGATTTCCGGACAAAATATTTTTAAACATATTATTTAATATTAATCCTGAAAATGTTGATAATCCGTACAAAATTGTTGTCGAAAGACTTTTAACGATAAACAGATCAACACCTGGAAAAACGGTAGAAGCAATTTCAGACTGGCATATTAAAAAGATGGGTCTGAAAAAGTGGTTAAAAAAATGGCATACAGAGCCAGTAAGTATGATGATAAATCAGGAAATACAAAAACAATACGAATGGTGTTCTAAGAATAATTTCAATTATACACCAGTAAAAATTGTAAATGATAAATTATTTCCAAATGAATATGAACTTAACGAACTGAAATATTTTTTAAATGATTTTATTGAAGAGAAGGAAGTTACAGTTTTAGAACAACAGATAGCATAAAAATAATATATCGACAAAAGCTTCAGTGTCTATAAAGGTTGAAGTGTTTCTAAATAATAAAAACGAAATTATTATGTTAAAAAATATTTTGAATTTAGAAGGTGCTCAGGAAATAAGCGCAAGCGAACAAAAAACCATAGTAGGTGGAAATGCACCGGTTTGTGAAGTAGGTTTTGTAGCAAAAAGATGTACAGATTTTGGAACAGTGCCGTCATATTGGGCTTGTGTTCCACTTGGTTATGTTGGAGGTTGCTAATTATTAACAATTAAAATATCAGCATCATGTTAAAGACAGTTTTAAATCTTGAAGGAGTACAAAAATTAAGCACTAGCGAATTAAAAAGCCTTATGGGAGGTCAGCCGATTCCGCCAAGCAATTGCCGTTGTTTCTGTTATAGTGGAAATACTCGATATAGTGCAAGTTGTTTTACCTATTGTGCCGATGGTTCAATACCTGGATTAAGTGAAGGAAGTACAGGAAACTGTCAGTTTCCATTTCCCCCACAACCAGAATTGTAAAATAAAATTATCTCCCTTAAATGAGAAGATAAGTTGAAAAAGATTCTAAATCTTGAAAATGCTCAGAAAGTTACAAATCTACTGTTAATTTTTGAAAGCTTTTAAAGATACAATATAAAGCCTTATTTAAAATTTAGTCATGTTTTTTTTGAATTTGTAGGCGCCTGATCGTGGAAAATTAGGCAATTTATCCCCGCATTGATGATTGGTGCTGGGATTCTCAGGAAAATTGGTCACTTGGTTGGTTTTATTTGGTTAGGGCTAACCAGTGCCATCTCCTAGAGAAATTATTTTTTATTAAAATTATACTTTTATATAATTGACAGAGAGAAAATGATTCTCTCTGTTTTTTTTTGATTTAACATATTTAAAAAAGAATCTTCAATTTTTAAGAATTTTTGTATAATATTGCTATCAAATAAACCAATTTAGACTTGAAAAAATTCACAAACTACAAGCAGGCCGATTACAAAGATTGTGGACCGACATGTTTAAAGATAATTGCAAAACATTACGGCAAGACAATCCATATCCAGGAGTTAAGGGACAGCAGTGAAACAACTCGTGAAGGAAGTAATTTGCTTTTTTTGAGCGATGCAGCTGAGAAAATCGGTTTTAGAACTTTAGGAGTTAAATTGAGTTTAGAAAGATTAGAAGAAGCGCCATTGCCTTGTATTCTGCATTGGAACAAAAATCATTATGTCGTACTTTATAAAATAAAAAAAGGAACCTATTATATATCAGATCCGGCTTTTGGGCTGATTGAATATAATGAAAAAGATTTTCTTAAGTTTTGGATAGGAAATAATGCAGACGAATCTACTCAGGAAGGAATTGCATTATTGATTGAAGCAACACCCAAATTTTTTCAGACAGATTTTGATAAAGAAGATAATAAGGGAATCGGTTTCGGGCTGTTGTCACAATATGTACTTCGGTACAAATCATTTCTAATTCAGTTAAGTATCGGATTGTTGGCCAGCAGCTTATTACAGTTGATTTTTCCTTTTTTGACACAAAGTATTGTTGATATAGGAATACAAAACCAAAACATTAATTTTATTTATCTCATACTTTTTGCACAGCTATTTCTTTTTGCAGGAAGAACAGGTTTAGAACTTATCAGAAGCTGGATTTTACTCCATCTTTCAACCAGGATAAACATCTCGCTTATCTCTGATTTCTTCATTAAGTTAATGAATCTGCCGATTTCATTTTTTGATGTCAGGATGACCGGAGATATTATGCAGCGTATTAATGATCATCGCAGAATTGAACGAATTTTGACTACTTCATCCCTAAATGTATTGTTTTCTGTAATCAATATGTTTGTTATGGGAGGGGTGTTGGCTTATTTTAACCTGAAAATATTTTTAGTGTTTTTTGCCGGAAGTGTTCTTTATTTCGGATGGATTACTTTGTTCCTGAAAAGAAGGGAAGTTCTGGATTACAAACGTTTTGCCGAAATCTCACAGGAACAGAGCAAAGTAATGGAACTTATAAACGGGATGCAGGAAATAAAGCTGCACAATGCCGAAAAACAGAAACGCTGGGGCTGGGAATATGTGCAGGCAAGACTATTCAGGGTTTCTATAAAAGGATTGGTACTCGAGCAAACACAAACAATTGGTTCATCTGTAATTAATGAACTCAAGAATATTTTTATCATTTTCCTTTCGGCTAAACTGGTAATCGATGGCTCCATTACACTTGGGATGATGCTTGCCATTAGTTCGATTGTGGGGAGTTTAAACGGCCCGATAACACAACTTATCGAATTTGTTCGTGAACTTCAGGATGCAAAAATTTCATTGGCAAGATTGTCCGAAATTCATGAAAAAGAAGATGAAACACAACAAGAAGTCCATCAGACCACAGATGTTCCTTTTGATTCTGATCTGGAGATAAAAGACCTTTCTTTCCGGTATTTAGGCTCTGATATTCCAGTTTTGGATAATCTTAATTTAGTAATTCCGGCCAATAAAGTCACTGCCATAGTTGGCGTTAGCGGAAGCGGAAAAACAACTTTAATGAAGCTGCTGCTCAAATTTTATGAACCTGAAAAAGGAGAAATTAGCATCGGAAATGCACAATTAAAAAACGTTTCACAAAAAGCATGGAGAGCTAATATTGGTGCTGTTATGCAGGAAGGATTTATTTTTAGTGATACCATTGCCAATAATATTGCCATTGGTGTTGATAATATTAATAAGGAAAGATTAATGTATGCCGCTGATGTTGCTAATATTAAGGAATATATTAGTGGTTTGCCATTAGGATACAATACCAAAATTGGTTCTGAGGGCACAGGAATGAGTACGGGTCAGAAACAAAGATTGCTTATTGCGAGAGCTGTTTATAAGAATCCTGAAATTTTATTTTTTGATGAAGCTACTTCTGCATTGGATGCAAATAATGAAAAAGAAATTATGCGAAAATTGTCTCTTTTCTTCAAAGAAAAGACGGTTGTTGTTATCGCCCACCGATTAAGCACCGTGATGAATGCCGATCAAATTGTTGTTTTAGATAAAGGAAAGATTATTGAAATAGGAAGCCATTCGGCATTAGTAGAGCAAAAAGGAAATTATTTTGAATTGGTTCGAAATCAATTGCAATTAGGAAATTAATCATGGCAGAAGATCATAGCACATTTGAGTTAAGAAGCGAAGAAGTTCAGGACATTCTCACCAAAGTTCCACACTGGATGATACGTTGGGGAACAGTTCTAATATTTACAATTCTGGTGATGCTTTTTTTTGTATCATGGTTTATTAAATATCCGGACGTAGTAAATACCGAAATTGTAATTACAACCAATATACCGCCAGAGAAAATAGTTTCCAAAACATCAGGACGAATTGAGGCTATATTGGTTAAGGATAAATCAATTGTAGAAAAAAATACTACTTTGGCAATTATTGAGAATACAGCCAATTACAAAGATGTATTTTTATTAAAGAAAATTGTTGAGAGTTATAACATCAATGATCCAAAGAAAGATTTTCCATTTGCAGCGCTTAAAAACACACAATTGGGTGAAATTGAAAGTGCTTATGCCGTTTTTCAAAAAGATTATCAGGCGCAGCAACTAAACGAAAGTTTGCATCCGTATGAAGTTGAAAGCAGAGCCCAAATTTCTGAAAAAATTCAAATTCAGGAAAGATTAGACATTCTTCAACAGCAAAAAGTAATTAATGAAAGCGAATTACAGCTTCAAAAAAATGAAATCGCCCGTTTCGAAACCTTATTCAATAAAGGCATAATTTCAGCGCAGGAGATGGAGGCCAAAAAGCTAGGCTATCTTCAGGCTCAAAAGAGTTATAAGAATCTGTTATCATCAATATCTCAATTAAGGTCTGCTTTGATTGATAATACAAAATCGAGTCAGAGTTCTCATATAAACAGCACTAAGGAAGAGGTTAATCTGGAGCGTGGCATGGCGCAGTCTTTCTATCAGCTAAAAAAAGTGATAAAAGACTGGGAATTGAATTATACTTTAAAATCATCCATTAGCGGTACTATAACTTTTTTGCAGGTTTGGACAGAAAACCAAACTATCAACACAGGAGATAATGTGTTTTCAATAATACCCGACGCTAAAAACGGTTTTATCGGAAAGGTAAAAGCACCTGCATTGAATTCAGGAAAAATTAAAGTAGGCCAAAAGGTAAACATAAGGCTGGCTAATTTTCCAGACAGGGAATTTGGGGTTTTATATGGAAAGATTCGGAACATTTCATTAGTTCCGGATAAAGATGGGAATTTATTATTGGATGTTGCGCTTACAAACGGACTGGAAACATCGTATAAAAAACAAATTATTTTCCAGCAGGAAATGAAAGGAAGTGCCGAAATCGTAACGGAAGATTTACGATTGCTCGAAAGAATCCTGTATCAGTTTAAAAGTATTTTTGAACAGGTTTAAACTATTCAAGATGACTAGCGATGCGAAATTATTGATTTCCAACTATCAAATAGTCTTGTGGGTTATTTACTTTCTTATGGTTTTTACATTTTTAAATAAAAATGCTTAGTCAATTCAATATATTCAGGAGTATATACATGCCTGTCGATTTCGATAATCAATTCATCAATATCAAATACCTGATTTTCATTTCGGCTAAAAGCCAATAAGCTACGTTTGATTTCAGATTTAGTAGTTCCTTTTACGTGGGTAATTTTTGTTGGATATAATTCAAATTCTTTAGCCAAAGAGATAAATTTTTGTTCTTCTTTAAACGGAAGAATTACAGCAAATATTCCGTTTTCAGAAAGTAGTAAATCTGCAGCTTCAATTAATTCTTCAAAAGGCATTGCGTCCTGAAAACGTGCTAAATCGCGCTGATCATTTTCTGTTTTATAATCTTCAGCATAAAAAGGGGGATTGGAGACAATCAAATCATACTCATCTTCGGGCTCTTCAATAAATTCATCTAAACCGGCATGAAAACAAAATAATCGGTCTCCCCAAGGCGAGTTTTCAAAATTATCAACGGCTTGTTCGTAAGCTTCTTCATCAATTTCAAGAGCATCAATTTGTTCAGCAGAAGTACGTTGAGCAAGCATTAAAGCAATTATTCCGGTTCCGGCACCAATATCTAAAATACTAAATGGATTGTGATTTACCGGAGCCCAGGCACCAAGTAATACACCATCTGTTCCGACTTTCATAGCGGTTTTATCTTGTTCGATAGAAAATTGCTTGAAAGTGAATTTAGACATTACTGAAAAATTTAAAATAAAGATTTAAGAAGTGAGCAGATGAAAACGGTGACCGAAAACTGAAAAACTTTTTACAAGTACATTTCAACCAATCCTTCAGGCAGATTCATAACAACTTTTTTGTTCTCACGATCAATTTTCACAAGGAAATGATCGATCATCGGAATTAGCATTTCAACTTCACCATTTAAAACTTCAAAAAGTGGTTGAGCAGTAGTATCGTTAACGGCTACAATTTTTCCAAAAACGCCTAAACGCTGGTCTTCAATTTCGAAGCCAATAACTTCGTGGAAATAAAATTTGTTGCCGGAAAGTTTTGGCAACATACTTAAAGGAAGATAAATGGCATTTCCCATAATGGCATCTGCATCTTCTTCTGTATTCATGTCTTCAAAACGAATTCGTAGAAAGTCGTTTTTATGCAATGAACTTTTTTCAATAAAAAAAGGAACCAGATGTTTATTGCATTCAATAAACACTGATTCCAGATTTTCGTATAACTCAGGTTCGTCCGTGTCTAAATAAGCCAGAACTTCACCTTTGAAACTAAATTTTTTAGCGATTTTACCTAAATAAAAACATTCTTCTTTACGCATTCTCGCTAAGTAAAATTATGCTTCAGTTGTTTCGTTATTCTCTTCAGCTACAGGAGCTTCTTCAGTAGCAGCTTCCGCTTCAACTTCAGCAACTTCTTCTTCAACTGCAGGAGTTGCAGCAGCGATAGCATCAGCTTCAGCCTGAGCTGCAGCAGCTAAACGTTTAGCGTTAACTTCTTGTTCTGCTTTAAAAGCTTTAGCTTTAGCATCAGCTTGCGCTTTTGTTAAACCTTCTTTTTTAGCATCAACTTTTCCAGCTTTAGCTTCTAACCAAGCAGCTAATTTTGCATCAGCTTGTTCTTGAGTTAAGGCTCCTTTACGGATACCTCCATCAAGGTGGTGTTTCAACAAAGCTCCTTTGTAAGAAAGAATTGCTCTGGCAGTATCAGTTGGTTGTGCACCATTGTGTAACCATTTAACTGCGCTGTCAAGGTTTAACTCAACAGTTGCCGGGTTTGTGTTTGGATTGTAAGTACCGATTTTCTCTAAGTATTTACCATCTCTTTTTGAGCGTGCATCTGCAGCTACAACCCAGTAAAAAGGTTTTCCTTTTTTACCGTGTCTTTGTAATCTAATTTTTACTGACATAATCGTATGATTAAATTTTGAGGTACTCGACCTCTGTTAATTAAGGGCGCAAAGATATAATTTTTTTCTGAATACTACGTTCAATTTTATATTAAAAAGCAAAGTTGGTATTTAATGTAAAAATGTGTGTTTTTCTAACCTGCATTTAGTTTTCCTTTCTATTAATATGATACTTTTGCGTAAATTTTGATTTAAATACCATATTTATGAAAAAATGGATGTTTCTATTGCCAATTATTTTGTTCGTAACATCTTGTACCGAAGATATTAAGTTTAATAATCCGGCGTTTCAAACCTTAAAAGATAATGTTTTCTGGAGAGCACAGAATTATAAAGCTTACGTTGCCGGAGATGGTACCGTAATCGTTGAAGGATATTTAGGTTATGAAAAAATAACTTTAACGGCTGCTTCTTCTGCTGTTGGTGATTATGTTCTGGGAATCGATGATATTTCTAAAGGATATTATATAAATGATTTGCCTGAAAAGAAAAGCGAATTTTCTACAGGTACAGATCAGGGAAATGGTCAGATTACAATTACCGAGTATAATGCTGAGAATAAAACAATTTCGGGAACATTTAAATTTACTGCAATAAACTTAAATGAAGATGATGCAGAAAAACCAAAAATAACCTTTACCGAGGGTGTCTTTTATAAAGTACCGCTGACTTCTATTCCATGACATTAAATGTTGTTGCTTTTAACACGTTTTAATGATATTTGGTTTTAAAATCAAAATAAAAACATAAATAAGCTAATATGTAGTAGATTAGAGAAAAATAAGACTACATTTGCTACATTATTATAAATAAGTACATATGAACATTTTTGTTGGAAGCCTTCCATTCAGTATTGAGGAAGCAGATTTAAGAGAGTCTTTCGAGGCTTACGGAGCAGTAGATTCAGTTAAAATTATCACTGATAAATTTACTGGAAGAAGCAAAGGTTTTGGTTTTGTTGAGATGCCAAACGATGCGGAAGCTCAAAAAGCAATTGATGAATTGAACGGAGCTACTGTTCAAGGTCGTGCAATTGTGGTTAATAAATCTGAACCGAAACCTGAAGGTGAAAGAAGAAGCTTCAATAATAACAGCCGTGGTGGAGATTCACGCGGAGGTTATGGTGGAGGAAACAGCCGTGGTGGAAATGACCGTGGTGGTAGAGGAGGATATTAATATTTTTTTCTAAATATATAAAGGGATCAACGAAAGTTGATCCCTTTTTTTATACAAGAAAATTTGTTTCAGGTTTCAGGTTTATTTTGTTTCACGTTCCAATAACCTGAAACTTGAAACAAAATAAAACTTGAAACAAATAAACTATAGATTCGCTACCAGCCAGTCTCCAACTTCGCTGGTTTTGTATGCTTTAGTTTCTTTTGTAGCTAAATCTTCTGTAACAATTCCTTGTTCTAATGATTTATTTACAACAGCACGAATAGCTTCAGCTTCGTCTTTTAATCCAAAAGCATCTTCGAACATCATCGCAGCAGATAAAATAGTCGCTAAAGGATTGGCGATATTTAATCCTGTTGCCTGAGGGTAAGATCCGTGGATTGGTTCGTATAAGGATGTATGTTCTCCAACAGAAGCAGAAGGCATTAATCCCATAGAACCTGAAATTACAGAAGCTTCATCTGTTAAAATATCACCAAATAAATTCTCCGTAATTAATACATCATAAGAATTTGGCCATTGAACCAAACGCATCGCTACAGCATCAACAAATTCGTAAGAAACAGTTACTTCAGGATAATCTTTTTCCATTGCCTGAACCGTTTCTCTCCACAAACGGGAAGTTTCCAAAACGTTTGCTTTATCAACGCAACACAATTTTTTACTTCTTGTCATCGCTAATTCAAAACCTTTTTTAGCTAAACGTTGAACTTCGGCTCTTGTGTAAACACAATTGTCAAAAGCAGTTTCGCCACCGTCTTTTCTTCCTTTTTCTCCAAAGTAAATTCCGCCTGTTAATTCTCTTAAGAAAACCAAATCCGTTCCTTCGATTCTTTCTCTTTTTAAAGGAGAATTATCAATTAAAGAAGGAAAAGTAAAAGTAGGGCGTACGTTTGCAAACAATCCTAATTTTTTGCGCATCAGCAATAATCCCTGCTCCGGACGAACTGGCGCACTTGGATCGTTATCATATTTTGGGTGACCAATTGCTCCAAACAAAACAGCATCAGCTTTCATACAAATTTCGTGCGTTTCATCAGGATAAGGAACTCCAACTGCATCAATAGCACAAGCTCCAGTAAGAGCTGGTGTCCATGTTATTTCGTGATTGAATTTTTTTGCAATAGCATCAGATACTTTTACAGCTTCATTTATTACTTCTGGTCCGATTCCGTCACCGGCTAAAAGGGCTATGTTTAATTTCATTTTTTTGTATTTATTATTTTAAGGTTCAAAGGTTCAGAGGGGCAAAGGTTCAAAGTTAAAAGCAGGTGAAACCTTTGTGCCTTTGTCACTTTGAACCTTTGTATCTTTTCTAAGCAATTACATTCAACATTTTTTGTGTCGCGATAATCGCGGCAACGGTTTGATCAGAATCTAAACCGCGGGTTTTAAATTCTTTTCCGTTATTTGTCCAGGTGATGATGGTTTCGCACAAAGCATCAGAGCTACTTCCTGGTGGAATTCTCACTGCGTAATCAATTAGTTTTGGAAGCGTTAGTTTTTTGCTTTTGTAAATCTTGCTTAACGCATTCATAAAAGCATCGAACTGACCGTCGCCCTGAGCACTTTCTTCGATAATTTCATCATCAATTTTAAGAAGCAAAGTTGTTGACGGACGCATTCCTTTTGAGTGCATTAAGACATAAGATTCAATTGTAATTTTATCCTGATAGGTGTGACTGTCCAGAACATCAGAAATAATGTATGGCAAATCTTCCTTAGTAACGGTTTCTTTTTTATCGCCCAGTTCAATGATTCTTTGGGTAACCAATTTCAAATCTTCCTGATTTAATTTTAAACCTAATTCCTGAAGATTTTTTTCGATATTGGCTTTGCCCGAAGTTTTTCCAAGTGCATATTTTCGTTTTCTCCCAAAGCGTTCCGGAAGCAAATCATTAAAATATAAATTGTTTTTATTGTCACCATCCGCATGAATCCCTGCAGTTTGCGTGAAGACGTTATCGCCAACGATTGGTTTATTAGCAGGAATTCTATATCCGGTAAAAGTTTCTACTAATTTACTTACCGTATATAAAGAAGTCTCTTTAATGTTGATGCTTACTTCTGGCAAATAATCATTTATTACGGCAACGGTGCTTTCGAGTGGTGCATTTCCGGCGCGTTCTCCCATTCCGTTTACCGTTACGTGAAGTCCGTTTATACCGGCTTTTACAGCTTCCATTACATTAGCAACGCTCAAATCGTAATCATTATGAGCGTGAAAATCAAAATGAATGTTCGGATATTTTGCTCTTATTTTCGAAATAAATTCAAAAGCCAAAGACGGAATCAAAACACCTAAAGTATCCGGGAGTAAAATCCTTTTAACAGGCTGAGTTGCTAAAAAATCCAAAAACTGAAAAACATATTCAGGAGAATTACGCATTCCGTTGCTCCAGTCTTCGAGATAAACATTGGTTTCAATATTGTTTTCTTTTGCTAAAGCGATAATTTGTGCAATTTCAGAAAAGTGTTGTTCAGGAGTTTTTTTTAATTGATGCGTTAAGTGATTCATTGAACCTTTTGTCAATAAATTCTGGACTTTAGCACCGGCTTTTTTCATCCATTCAATCGAAATGCCACCATCTACAAACGATAGCACTTCAATTCGGTTGATGTATCCTTTTTCGGCCGCCCAGGTTGTAATGCCTTTCACAGCCTGAAATTCCCCTTCGCTTACACGGGCAGATGCAATTTCGATTCTATCAATATTTAATTCCTCCAACAACAATTGTGCAATGGTTAGTTTTTCTGCAGCAGAAAATGATACTCCAGAGGTCTGTTCACCATCACGGAGCGTCGTATCCATTATTTCAATTTTTCTTTTTTCCATTATGTTGTGTGCTTTTAATAATAAGCCTAATGTTATTTTATCTAATTTTTATTGAATACATCTATTTCTAATAAAAATTAAGTTTTGAAATCAGTTGTCATAATACTCCAGACTTCTTTTTGATAAAATTGCTGGATAATTATTTTTGAATTCTTTTCTTTCTATCCAATTATTGTGTGCATCAAATTTGTACTCGAAATAGTTATAACAATATTTTTTTTCTTCGCCGCAAACTTTATTTAATAAATCATTTTCGTAATAATAGTAACCTTCAAAACCAATTTGACCACGAACTTCTAATTTTAATTTTCCTTTATCATCATAAATAAATTGTGATTTTGAATTGGAATTAAAACCACATTGTTTACTGGATTTATTGAAGATTCTTTCTTTAATTGTATCATTTATTTTTGATGAAAGCGTGATCAATTCATAGCAAATCTGATTATCATAGTGTTTTGTTAGTATTGATACAGTATCATTTTTCGGATATTTATATATATAATAATCATACTTACTTATAAACTGCTTTTCTAATAAACCATCTTTACTATAGTAGTAATTCATTACTTCGGGGGTTTTTATAAAACCCTGATAGTACTTAATTCTCTTTATTAATTTTCCTTTATCATAAACATATCTTGTCGAATCCTTAAAATCAAGCTTGTCCTTTGTGTTATTCGAATAAAAACATTCTTTGATTAATCTGTTCTTATTGTCATAAAAGAAATTTTTAGTTGTTGTCTCCCAGCTAAAATTTACCCCTATTTCTATTTTTTTAATTATTTTTTGCTTTTTATTATAAATTGTAGTTCTGGTAGAGAGAATTTTGCTTGCTTCAACATCAGTAGAGGTTATAACCTCTTTTTTTATTTTTTTTGTCTGTGAATAAGAAAAACTAATGCCGGCAAATATGATGCATACTAAAATTTTTATATTCGTCATTTAGTTTTAGATTATTACCAAGGAATGTTTTTCCTGCTTTTAGTATAAATTATAAAGCAGTTACCTAACCCAACCTAAAAGGTGAAGTTTGAGTAACTGCATTTTTATAGTTGTTTTTTAATAAGGAAGTTTATCGGCAAAAGCCACAATATCTTCTTTAATATTTTGTAGATAATCAATGTCATCAAAGCCATTGATCATGTTGTTCTTTTTGTATCCGTTGATTGCAAAAGATTCTGATTGACCCGTTGCCAATAAAGTAATCGTTTGGTTTGGCAAGTTGATTTCCAATTCTGTTTTAGGATCAGCTTCGATTGCTTTGAAGATTGTATCTGCAAATTCAGGGCTCACCTGAACGGGCAAAACACCAATATTCAGACAGTTCCCTTTAAAGATATCTGCAAAGAAACTCGAAACTACAGCTCTGAAACCGTAATCATAAACTGCCCATGCAGCGTGCTCTCTTGAAGATCCTGAACCGAAGTTTTTTCCTCCAACTAAAATTTTCCCACTGTATGTTGGGTTGTTTAGAACAAAATCAGCTTTTGGAGTATCATCTCCGTTATATCTCCAGTCTCTAAAAAGATTGTCTCCAAAACCTTCACGTTTTGTAGCTTTCAGGAAACGAGCCGGAATAATTTGATCTGTATCTACGTTCTCAATTGGCAGTGGCACTGCACTGCTGGTAAGTATATTAAATTTATCGTATGCCATTTTAATTTTAGATTTTTGGATTTTAGATTTTAGATTTTCTCAGAAAGACGAAATTCTAAAGCTAAAATTTTTGTATTAAATAATGTAATGAATTTTATTTGAAGAAATTTAGATGAAGATTACTCGCAACGAGAAAAATCTAAAATCTCCAATCTAAAATAACTCTCTCGGATCTGTTAGTTTTCCTGTAACAGCAGCAGCGGCAGCCATAATCGGACTTGCTAACAACGTTCTTGAACCAGGACCCTGACGACCTTCAAAGTTTCTGTTTGAAGTACTTACTGCATATTTTCCAGCAGGAACTTTATCATCGTTCATTGCCAGACATGCAGAACATCCCGGCTGACGTAGTACAAAACCAGCTTCAGTTAAAATATCTAAAATACCTTCTTCTTTAATCTGAGCTTCAACAACGTGAGAACCCGGAACTAACCAAGCGGTAACATTATCTGCTTTTTTTCTTCCTTTTACAATTTCGGCGAAAGCCCTGAAATCTTCAATACGGCCGTTTGTACAACTTCCTAAGAAAACATAATCAATTGGTTTTCCAATCATCACATCGTCTTCGTTGAAGCCCATGTAAGCAAGAGATTTTTTGTAAGTTTCCTCGCCACCTTCAACCTGATTAGCGTTCGGAATATGTTTTGAGATACCAATTCCCATTCCAGGGTTAGTACCGTAAGTAATCATTGGTTCAATGTCTGAAGCTTTGATGTTTAATTCAGCATCAAAAACAGCGTCCGGATCAGTTTTTAAACTTTTCCAATATTCAACCGCTTTCGTCCATGCTTCACCTTTTGGAGCGTATAAACGTCCTTCAAGGAAATCAAAAGTAGTCTGGTCAGGAGCGATCATTCCGCCACGGGCACCCATTTCGATACTTAGGTTACAAACCGTCATACGGCCTTCCATTGTCATATTTTCGAAAACATCTCCGGCATATTCAACAAAATATCCAGTACCTCCGGAAGTAGTTAATTGTGCAATAATATAAAGTGCAACGTCTTTTGGTCCAACACCTTTGCTCAATTGACCGTTTACGTTAATACGCATTTTCTTTGGTTTCGGCTGCATGATACATTGTGTAGAAAGTACCATCTCCACCTCAGAAGTTCCGATACCAAAAGCAATCGCTCCAAAAGCACCGTGAGTAGACGTGTGCGAATCACCACAAACAATAGTAGCACCTGGCAAAGTAATTCCGTTTTCAGGACCAACTACGTGTACAATTCCATTTTTTATGTGACCTAATCCCCAGTGCGAAATTCCGTATTCGTTTGCATTATCTTCAAGAGCCTGAAGCTGATTGGCTGATAAAGGATCCTGAACTGGTAAATGTTGGTTTATAGTTGGTGTATTGTGATCTGCAGTTGCAAAAGTACGTTCCGGATAAAGAACCTTAACGCCTCTGGCTTTTAATCCTAAAAAAGCAACAGGACTTGTAACTTCGTGAATGAAATGGCGGTCAATAAAAAACACATCTGGTCCATCTTCAATTTTACGCACTACATGTGAATCCCATACTTTGTCAAATAATGTCTTACTCATTTTTTATTTTTTTTAATTGTAATTTCTATAATCACAGCAATTCCTGATAATAGCAAAACAAAAGTAAAAAAAGATACAAGGGCGTCAATTTCAATATTTCATTATATACGATACCCAAACTAAAATACGTATTGCTAATAAGCTTTTGTGTATTCAATTTTGGCAGAAAAATGATTCAGAAATTGATTTTAATTTTCTTTTTTAGCTTTAATTTCTTTTAATTATTTTTTGTTTTAATAGTTTGCAAATTTATCTCATAATCGCCACATATAGTAATAATTAATTAGAAAAAATGTAACATATCGAGTAAAAATAGTAATAATTAGTATTTTTGATTTCTTTTTTGAGTTGTGGCTTTATTTGTTTTTCAGTACTTTTTGAATTGTTTTTTGTTTGTTATTTAGATTCAATACATGTTCCTAATACTACGACATCCAAGTAGTATATTTTTATCAAATTTTATGAATTTTAAGAGAAAAACTGATTAGTTCATAAGAATGATTTTTTGGGTTATATGGATTTTCTTTCTTCCAAAAAAAGCGTAAATTTGAACCTCTTCCAAATTCAGTTTATGACCTTTTTATAATTTCTGTAATCAAGGATTTACAATGTTTAAAATTGAAATTTGGAATTTTAAAATTGTCTTTTTACAAAATCTATGTATTTAATATTCGATACCGAAACAACCGGATTACCAAAACGCTGGGACGCCCCAATAACCGATTCTGATAACTGGCCACGCTGTATTCAGATCGCATGGCAGCTGCACGACGAAATGGGGCAATTGATCGAGCATCAGGATTATTTGGTGAAACCGGACGGATTTAATATTCCGTATGATGCCGAACGTATCCACGGAATTTCGACTGAATTGGCTCAAGCCGAAGGGATTTCGCTTGCCGAAGTTTTGGAGAAATTCAATATTGCTTTAAGCAAGACCAAATTTATCGTAGGTCAGAATTTAGGGTTCGACGTTAATATTATGGGAGCTGAATTTCATAGAATGGGTGTTGACTCTCCGATGAGTACGATGCCGGTTTTAGATACCTGTACCGAAGTTACGGCTTCGTTATTGCAACTTCCCGGAGGACGTGGAGGAAAATTCAAACTGCCAACCTTAACAGAATTACATAGTTACCTTTTTAATAAACCTTTTGCGGAAGCGCACAACGCTACTGCCGACGTTGAGGCCACTACGCGTTGTTTTTTGGAATTAATTAGAAGAGAGGTTTTTACAAAAGAAGAACTCGATGTTCCGAGAGAATATTTTAAGGAATTCCAAGAAAGAAATCCGCAGGAATTTCCAATAATAGGATTAAAGCACATCAATTTAAAAGCAGCTTCTGATAAAATCAGAGAGCAAATTAAGGCTTTACAAGTTGATGATGTGCAAACTACGGTTTCAGATTCTGACAGAGCAGATTTTAAAGCCGCAAAATACGCGCATTTACATAATCATACGCAGTTTTCGGTACTTCAATCAACTATTGGTATTGGGAATTTGGTTTCGGCTACAGCCAAAAACGGAATGCCGGCCGTTGCTATGACAGATACAGGGAACATGATGGGGGCTTTCCACTTTGTGAGCGCCGTTATGAACCACAATAAAGCAGCATCCGGAAAAAATAAAGCTTTAGTTGAAGCCGGAGAGGAGCCAACAGAAACCGAAGTAAAACCAATTGTGGGATGTGAATTTAATATTTGCGAAAACCATCTGGATAAAAGCAAAAAAGACAATGGTTATCAGGTTGTTTTGCTGGCTAAAAATAAAGCCGGTTATCACAATTTGGCAAAAATGGCTTCGATTGCCTACACTGAGGGATTTTATTATGTGCCGAGAATTGATCGAAAAGTCGTTGAAAAATACAAAGAAGATATCATGGTTTTGTCTGGAAATTTATACGGAGAAATTCCGAGTAAAATTCTGAACATCGGTGAAAACCAGGCCGAAGATGCTTTAATTTGGTGGAAGGAGCAATTTGGAGATGATTTTTATCTCGAAATCATGCGTCACAATCAGGAAGATGAAAATCGTGTTAACAAAACCCTGGTCGAGTTTTCGCAAAAGCACAATGTCAAATTAATAGCGTCAAATAATACTTACTATTTAAATAAAGAAGATGCCAATGCACACGATATTTTATTGTGTGTTAAAGACGGAGAAAAACAGGCAACGCCAATTGGCCGTGGCCGTGGCTACCGTTACGGATTGCCGAATCAGGAATATTATTATAAGTCGGAACAAGAGATGAAAAAGCTCTTTGCCGATCTTCCTGAGGCAATTATTAACATTCAGGAAATTGTAGATAAGGTAGAAGGATATTCGCTTTATCGTGATGTATTGCTTCCTAAATTTGATATTCCGCAAGAATTTGTGGTTCCTGAGGATGAAGCTGATGGCGGTGTTCGCGGTGAAAATGCCTATTTGAGACATCTTACTATGGAAGGTGCCAAAAGAAGATACGGCGAAATAACCGAATCGATTCAGGAACGTCTTGATTTTGAATTGTTAACGATTTCAAATTCAGGATATCCCGGTTACTTTTTGATTGTTCAGGATTTCATTGCCGAAGCCCGAAATATGGATGTGTCGGTAGGACCCGGACGTGGTTCTGCAGCCGGTTCTGCGGTTGCTTATTGCCTCGGAATTACAAATATTGACCCTATCAAATATGATTTGCTTTTTGAGCGTTTCCTAAACCCGGATCGTGTATCTATGCCCGATATTGATATCGATTTTGATGATGAAGGACGTGGACGTGTCATGGATTACGTAATCAATAAATACGGAAAAAATCAGGTTGCGCAAATTATTACGTATGGTAAAATGGCAACTAAATCTGCAATTCGTGATACAGCACGTGTTTTGGATTTGCCTTTATTTGAAGCCGACAGAATTGCAAAACTAATTCCGGGAATGATGCCGTCAAAATGGAATTTGGCGCGTTTTATTTCTGAGAGTGAAGAGGAAGTTAAAAAAGCCCTCCGTTCTGACGAATTTGATAATGTAAAAGAATTAATCGCCATTGCCAATGAAGGTGATTTGGCCGGAGAAACCATTCAGCAGGCAAAAATTCTGGAAGGATCGATGCGAAATACCGGAATTCACGCCTGTGGGGTAATCATTACGCCATCAGACATTACGAATTTCGTTCCTGTTACTACGGCAAAAGATTCTGATTTATATGTAACCCAGTTTGACAACTCGGTGGCAGAAAGTGCAGGATTACTGAAAATGGACTTTTTGGGTCTAAAGACCCTTACGCTGATAAAAGATACGGTTAAACTGGTAAAATACCGAACCGGAATTGAACTGGATCCAGACACATTCCCTATTGATGATGAAGAAACCTATGCGCTTTTCCAAAGAGGAGAAACCGTTGGAATCTTCCAATATGAGTCGCCTGGAATGCAGAAGTACATGAAAGACCTGAAACCAACGGTTTTTGGAGATTTAATTGCGATGAATGCCTTATATCGTCCGGGACCTTTGGAGTATATTCCATCTTTCGTTCGAAGAAAAAACGGTGACGAGGAAATCAAATACGACTTAGATGCCTGTGCCGAATATTTGTCTGAAACCTACGGAATTACGGTTTATCAAGAGCAGGTAATGCTTTTGTCTCAGTCTTTGGCTGGATTTACAAAGGGTGAGGCCGACGTTTTGCGTAAAGCGATGGGTAAGAAACAAAAAGATGTATTGGACAAAATGAAACCTAAGTTTGTGGAGCAAGCTTCGGCAAAAGGTCATGATGCAAAAATTTTAGAGAAAATCTGGAAAGACTGGGAGGCTTTTGCGAGTTACGCCTTCAACAAGTCGCACTCAACTTGTTATGCCTGGATTGCATATCAAACGGCATATTTGAAAGCCCATTATCCCGCAGAATATATGGCGGCTGTACTTTCTAATAACATGAATGATATTAAGCAGGTTTCGTTCTTTATGGAAGAATGTAAACGTATGGGATTGCAGGTATTAGGACCTTGTGTTAATGAATCATACTATAAATTTACGGTAAACGATGATTATGCCGTTCGTTTTGGAATGGGAGCTATTAAAGGTGTGGGTTCCGGAGCGGTAGAGACAATTGTAGAAAACAGAAAAGACGGAAGATATAAATCGATTTTTGATTTGGCGAAGCGAATTGATTTGCGTGCAGCCAATAAAAAAGCAATAGAAAATTTGGCGCTTGCAGGTGGTTTTGATTCTTTTGAAGGAACTACAAGAGCGCAATATTTTCATGATGATGGTGATGGAATTACTTTTTATGAAAAAGCAATACGATATGGATCGAAATTTCAGGAAAACGAAAATTCATCTCAGGTAAGTCTGTTTGGAGAAACAAGCGAAGTTCAGATTGCAGAGCCTGTTGTGCCTCCATGTGAAGACTGGAGCACGATGGAAAAACTGGCAAAAGAAAAAGAAGTGGTCGGGATTTATATTTCCGGACATCCTCTGGATGATTTTAGATTTGAGATGAAATACTTCTGTAATGCCCGATTAGAAGCTTTAAAAAATATGGAATTGTATGTGGGCAAAAATCTGAATTTTGCCGGAATCATTAATAATGTACAGCACCGTGTAGCAAAGAATGGAAAAGGCTGGGCCGCTTTTAATTTAGAAGGTTATGATGAAAGTTTTGAGTTTAAGATTTTTGGTGAAGAATATCTGAAGTTTCGCCATTTCCTGATTCAGAATAATTTTGCTTACTTGAAAATCTTGATAAAAGATGGATGGGTAAATCATGACACGGGTAAAAAATCTGAACCAAGAATGCAGTTTGTCGAAGTAAGGCAATTGCAGGATATATTAGAAGCATTTTCAAAAAAACTGATTTTACTATTGAACATTAAAGATTTGCAGGCTGAATTTATTCATAAATTAAGTCATTTGTTTAATGAGAATAAAGGAGACAATTCTGTGGCTTTTGAAATCATGGAACTGGAAAAGATAAAACGATTGGTTGAGGTAGAGACGCCAACAGATTTTGAAGAGACCGATGAAGCTGTTTTTGAAGAAGAAAATGATAACGAGGATATTGTTCAGGAAACCAAAATTCAGCAGGTAAATGAAGTAGAAGAAATTAAGGTTGTTACTAAGTTAACTATGCCAAGCAGACGTTTAAAAGTAAAGATTTCGGCAGAATTACTGCAGGAATTAGAAAAAATGCAGATTAATTTTAAATTGAACTAAAAAATTAACAGTTAAAATTTAATAGAATGCATTTTTATAGTGTTAAAATTATGCATGCATAATACTTTTTTAGTAATATTGCCTGAGATTACAACGATTTCGTACAACCTGTAATAAGGTAATCTGAAAAATTATGTTAAAATAATTTAAGTTTGTATAAATTAATTAAATCAGGAATTATGAAAAAGAACCTATTTTTATTAGGATTATTAGTTTGCTCTATGGCGACGATGGCGCAAACAGAAACAGCAGATAAACCAGAAAGTTGGTATTTTAAATTAGGAGGGTCATATTTTATTCAGACAGCAGCAACAGAATTTCCTATTGTTAATGGGGCATTACCTAATACAGATGTTTATGCTGCAGATGGTACAACTTTACTTTCAAGAGAAACAAATCATGGATCATTTGGAGAAGGTTTCCGTACAGGTCTAACTGCTGGATATCGTTTTTCAACTCGTTTGGGTGTAGAAGTAGGATTCAACTATTTCAGTAGTGCTAGTAAAACTATGGTTGAAACCACTAATAGATTAGTTGCTCCGGGTCCTGTTTTTGCTACTGGAAAAGCAGTAGGGAAAATTCAGGCTTTTGATGTTGCCCCAGCTCTTGTATTGTTTTTAGGTGAGTCTAAGGGTTTTGAACCTTACACAAAAGTAGGAGTTATTGTTCCTGTTCATGGAGATTTGACAATTAAAACAAATAGAACTTATACAACTCCAGCAGGGATTGTGAATAGTTATGCTAAAGATGTGGTAAAGCCTAACCCAACAGTTGGATTTTTGGCTGCATTAGGAACATCCTATAAATTAGGAACACATATTGCTATTTTTGGAGAATTAGAATACCGTAACTTTACTGTTCATGGAAAAACTAAAGAAACTGAAGTATATACAGAAAATGGAGTAGATAAATTAAATACACCTACTAATTTCCGTCCTGACGCTTCATATTCTGCGAGTCATGTTGATTATGTTAAGCAATTAAACACAGGTTCTAATCACTATTTGTTTAATCCAAATACAACAACAACAAATATTACTACTGACACAACCAGACCTAATGAAGCTATGAATGATATTAGCTCTTATGTTGGAATTTCCGGTTTAGGTTTGACTTTAGGTTTACGATACAGCCTATAAATTCCCAAAATAAATTTTATAAGTTTATAAAAAGAGGATATTCGTTAGAATATCCTCTTTTTTTGAGCCTTATTTGGCATCCTTCCTTATCCAATGACAAAAGTGTGTTTTGGGTATTGATTTTTCTATCCTCATAAATGAATTGATAGTTATTATAATTTCGAGTTTCTAAATTCCTTCAAAACTTCATCAATAACCCAAGTAGTTCTTGCGCCAGAAACTCCTTTGGAAGGAGAAACACCTTCATTACCTAAAAGTTCTGCGACAACAGTTTCTATAAAAGGCTGTTGAATATGAAGCGGATTTTCGATAGTTATACTTTCTTTTTCGCCGTTTGCATATTGAATATGTATTGGATCATTTCCAAAAGTAGAGAAAGAAATTTTTCCTTTATCTCCGACTATTTCAGTATTGTCGTAACGCTCAAAACTGGCAAAATTCCATATACCGGAACCGTGAATTCCGTTTTCAAATAAAAATGACATTGAGACAGAATCTTCCGCAGGATAAGCCAAAAGTTGTGAACTTGCATGTCCGCGTACAGACTTTATCGGCCCTAAAACAAAATCAAGAAAATCTAAAGTATGGCAGGCCAGATCAACAAATATTCCACCTCCTGAAATATGAGGCATAACGGTCCATGGCAAGTTGATTTCATCATCATAACGTTCCTCAAACGGATGATATAGAACACAGTTTACATGTCTTATTGTTCCAATTTTACCTTGGTCAATTAATTCTTTTATTTTTAAAAATCTTGGTAAACTCCTTCTGTAATAAGCAACAAATAGTGGAACGTTATGTTCTTTGCAAGCGCTTATCATTTCATTACATTCTTCAAACGTCAATGCCATTGGTTTTTCAACATACACCGGTTTTCCTGCTTTAGCGCATAAAATTGTATATTCTTTGTGAGACGATGGAGGCGTAGAAATATAAACGGCATCTACTTCCGGATCGTTTATTAAATCAATAGCATTAGAATACCATTTGGGAACATTGTGGCGTTTGGCGTAATCTTCGGCAAGTTTGGCATCTCGTCGCATTACTGCAACTAAAGCCGAATTGGGAGCTTTTTGAAAGGCAGGTCCACTTTTAACTTCAGTTACATTACCGCAGCCTATAATTCCCCATTTTATAATTTTCATCATTTGGTTTTTTAGTTTTTCAAATTTAAAGGAAAAAAGTCAGCCAAGAATTCAGGAATTATTTTTTTCACGCAGATTTTGCAGATTTTTTTTGGACACAGAATCTGCAAAATCTGCGTGAATAATACTAAGCAAAAAACAGCCACAAACTCACAAAATTAATTCGTGAATTCGTGGCTAAAAAAACTTAGTTAGAAGATTACTTTTTAGGTAAATCTTTAAAACCCATATTGTAAAGCGTGAACGCCTGAATATCTACGTTTTCCTGAATGGTTGCCGCAACAGATTTTCCTGCACCGTGTCCTGCTTTTACATCAATTCTGATTAATACAGGATTCTCTCCCGTTTGTTTATCTTGTAACTCAGCAGCAAATTTAAAACTATGTGCCGGAACTACGCGGTCATCATGATCTCCTGTAGTGACCATAGTAGCCGGATAATGAACTCCTTTTTTTACATTTTGAACTGGTGAATATCCTTTCAGGTATTCAAACATTTCTTTGCTGTCCTGGGCTGTTCCATAATCAAATGCCCACCCTGCACCTGCAGTAAAAGCATTATAACGCAACATATCCATAACCCCAACTGCCGGTAATGCTACTTTCATTAAATCGGGACGCTGCGTCATTGTTGCGCCCACTAATAAACCTCCATTAGAACCTCCGCGAATTGCAAGAAAATCAGATGAAGTATATTTTTGTGTTATTAAATATTCTGCAGCTGCTATAAAATCATCAAAAACATTTTGTTTCTTCAGCTTTGTTCCTGCGTCGTGCCATTTTTTTCCATATTCGCCACCACCTCGTAAATTGGCTACTGCGTAAATACCTCCGTTTTCCATCCAGACTGCATTCGAAATGCTGAAACTTGGAGTCAGGCTTATATTAAATCCGCCATATCCGTAAAGGATTGTAGGGTTTTTGCCGTCTAATTTTATTCCTTTTTTATAAGTAATAATCATCGGGATTTTTGTTCCGTCTTTAGAAGTGTAAAAAACCTGTTTTGATTCATAATCTTCATTTTTGAAATCAACTTTTGGTTTTTGATATACTTCTGATTTTCCTGATTTTGGTTCAAACGAAAAGATTGTTCCCGGTGTGATATAATTTGTAAAAGAGTAGTAAAGAATCTTTTCCTCTTTTTTGCCACCAAATCCCCCGGCAGTTCCAACAGCAGGAAGCTTGATTTCACGAACTAGTTTTCCACTGTAATCATATTGCAAAACTAACGAAACAGCATCTTTGGTATAATTAGCAAAGAAATATCCGGCTCCGGTTGAAGGTGCCAAAACATTTTCGGTTTCCTTAATAAAATCTTTCCAGTTTTCCGGTTTCGGATTGTTTGCATCTACAAAAACGACTCTTTTATTGGGTGCATTTAAATCTGTTTCAATAAAAAGTTTTGTTCCTTCGTTTTCAATAATAGAATTGTCGCTGTTAAAGTTGTCTACAATTGTGACAATCGGACTATTTGCAGTTTTTAAATCTTTAATATATAATTCGTTTCCATAGGTTGAATTTGCAGCCGAGATCACTAAAAAATGATCATCTTCGGTAACATAGCCGCCAACATATCTTCTTTTATCTTCCAGTCCAAAGATCACTTTATCATCTTTTTGAGAAGTTCCCAATTTATGATAGTACAATTTATGCTGGTCTGTCTTAGCCGATAGTTCACTACCTGTTGGCTTATCATAACTTGAATAGTAAAAACCTTCGTTTTTAAACCATGAAATTCCACTGAATTTAACATCAACTATAGTGTCTTCTAAAACTTTTTTAGACAAAGCATCAATAATAATAACTTTTCTCCAGTCGCTTCCTCCCTCAGAAATAGAGTATGCAGCCTTGGATCCATCTTTAGAAAAATCCAAACTGCCCAGAGAAGTTGTCCCGTCTTTAGAGAAAGTGTTCGGGTCCAGAAAGACTTCATCTTTGCCATTCTTATCTTTTCGGTAAATTACAGATTGATTTTGCAAGCCGTTATTTTTAGAATAATAAGTAAAATTTCCTTCTCTTGAAGGAGCTCCGATTTTCTCATAATTCCATAATTTTTCCATACGTTTTTTGAGCTCTTCGCGAAACGGAATTTTAGCCAAATAAGCATAAGTAACTTCATTCTGTGCTTTTACCCATGCACCGGTTTCGGCCGATTTATCATCTTCAAGCCAACGATAAGGATCATTTACTTTTGTATCAAAGTATGTGTCAATAGTTTCACCTTTTTTTGTTTCGGGATACTGAATTTTTGTTTGCCCAAATGAAATTCCTGCAGTAGTAATAGCCATTATAAGAATTGTTTTTTTCATAGTTTAAGTTTGTCAGTTGTAACAAAAATAGTGCTTTTTGTGAAGATATAAAATTTAACCGCAAAGCGCGCAAAGTGTTTTCACAAAGCACACAAAGCTTTATTTAAATCTGGCAAAGTCGCAGAGCCGCAAAGAAAATAAACTTTGCGTCCTTGCGACTTTACGAGAAATAAGTTAGCACTCCTTGCGTAATCTAGCGTGCTTTGCGGTTAAAAAATTATAGAGTGAAGTTTACCCCTAAAACAATATTTCTTCCAATATTTGGAATTCCGTCTGTTTTTAATCTTGAAAGGTGGGCAATATACTTTTCATCAAATAAATTGTTTCCATTCAGGTTAATGTCAAAAGCAGTTTTACCAAGTTTAACTGTTCCTCCAAAGCCTAAATTTACCAGAGTATACCCTTTAGAAGCGGTTTCAAAACCACTCACATTATCCTGATCAAAAGTCGAAGAAACATTCAAAGAAGCATATCCTTCCTTTAGCCAGTTTTTAATATCAAATTCGGTTCTAAGTGTATTATTCCAGTTGTTTGCAGGAATCAGAGGCAAATAATCTTTATTGTCTTTTTTGCCCGTAACAGTTTCAAAACTCGTTTCAAAATGCAGCCAGTCCAAAGGATGCGGATGAAAGTGCAATCCTATCTCACCACCATATAATTGTGCATTATCCTGAACGTAAGCAAAAACATCATTATCGTCAAGCGTTTCTCCTGTTGGAGAAGTATAGATGTAATTGTTTATGTGATTGTAAAATCCGTTTACAAAAAATTCAAAGTGTGAATTTTTATATTCTAAATTCAAATCTGTTTGGATATTTTGTTCCGTTTTTAAATCCGAATTTCCAATTTCGTATCGGTTAGTTCCTTCGTGAACCCCGTTAGATGTTAACTCTGCTAAGTTTGGCGCTCTGAATCCGGTAGCAACATTTAAGCGAAGTGTTAGAGGTTCAGCCAATTGAGTTTTATAACCCAAAGAAGCGTTAAAGCTTTTAAATGATTTGTCTAAATCCTGAAAGTAACCTTCTTCACCTTCACTTCCATGTGCTTCAGAAGTGACATTTCTGTTATCGAAACGCAATCCAGCTTGTAAAACGTTGCTGTTCCATTCATAATTTGCTGTTCCAAAAACGCCAAAATCATTTGTAGTGGCATTAGGAATTAAATATTCTTCACCTGAGTTTTTGTTTGTCTGATGCATTCCCTGTACACCCAAAATAGTTTCAATTTTACCAAATTTCGGAAAATGATATTTTGCATTATAATTGAAAGTATTCAGTTTCATTCGCAAAGAGGCATCATTGCTGTCCTCAAACTCGCTTCTGTCGTTAGATATATAACCTAAATCGACGTCTAGTTTTGAGTTTTCAAAAAAGATAACATTGTTCAGGCTCAGTAAATGGTTAAAAATTCCCTGTCTAGGAAACTGGGTGTCTTTGCTTGAAGATTGTTCTGCGATTCCTTCTTCCGGAATTCCGATGTCAAGCTTATTATAATTATATCTCAATACACTTGAAAAACTTGAATTACTGTATCCGATTCCGGTCTTAAAATCGGTTTCGTTGTAGCGTGAATTGGTTACGCGGTCTCCATCGGCAATTTTGTAATCTGAATGTGTATTGAAACTTCCGCGTGCCAGAAATTTCCAGTTATCCGTAGAAGTTTTTAATCCAATAGAGGAATTACTTCCTTCTGTATTGGTAAAATATTTTTGACTAAAATTAGCTTTAAAGGTATTTGCGTCAGCAAATTTTTCGGGGTTAAAATACAAAACACCACCCAAAGCGTCAGATCCGTATAATAAAGAAGCCGGGCCTTTAATTACTTCAACACTTTCAATTCCTGCATCATTTAACCCCAAACCATGTTCATCACCAAATTGCTGATTTTCGATACGAACACCTTGAGAATAAACCAAAACACGATTTCCGCTAAGACCTCGAATTACTGGTTTCCCTATAGAAGTTCCCGTAGAAATTTGTGAAACTCCCGGAATTGTGGCCAGACCTTCAATCAATGTCGAGGTTCCTTTTTGTTGTAACGTTTTGATGCTTTCGTGTTCTACCTTCATTACGTTTTGCGATTGAAGTTTGTTGAATGGGGTAGAAACAATTACTTCATCCATTTCAAGAATTGACTCTTCGAGTGTAACGTCTAAAGTGTTTTCTTTTAATAATTTGATAACGGTTTTATTTTGAGTTGTAAAACCAACAAATGCAAAAGAGAGCCTTAAGTTTCCATTTGGAAGATTTGTAAACTGATATTTTCCGCTTTCGTCTGTAGTAGTACCTTTATGTAATTCGGGCGCATAAACAGATACTCCGGGCATAGGCTGATTTTGAGAATCTGTTACAGTTCCGGACACAGAATTTTGAGCCGAAAGCAGGCCTGAAAACCCTAAAATAAGGGCTAATATTATTTTTTTCATTTGAAATGATGCTATAGTTAAATTGATTTTTCTTTAAAATAAAAACCTGAATAACAATAAAGCCTGCCGATCCCGATTGATTCAGGATGGGGAAACCCATTGTTTGGTATTAAATTAAAAGTAATGTGATTATTTCGATGATTCGAAATTTAGGCAACTATAGCCGCAGGCGGACCGCGTAATAAATAAGCACCTTCCGGAAATGAAAATATTTTTTCTGAAAGAGCAAAGAAATAAGGTATTTCCTTATTTGAAGAATGAAACTGAAGTGAAAATGCATCAGGAACAATATAACTGCCAAAACTAAAATGACATACAAAACAAACATCATAATCATGATGCTGATGCGTAACCTCACCGTTTGGATCACTGTAATCGTGATGGCATTGTTTTTCTGAAAGCTGTTTTACAATATGCTCATAACTGTGTATAGACTGAAACAGGATTGAGAACAATACCGTCAGTGCCAGAGAAACACTTAATATGAGCTGCTTTCTTTTCATGCAGGACAAAGGTATAAAAGACGAATGAAAAACGGGGTTATTTTTTTAATTCTATTGCTAATTTGTTAAAAATAGTTTTGCAAATCCTTGTAATTTTGATGAAAAACAGAATAATTGTGTTCAAATCGTCTCCAGAGACGACATTGTATTATATTTGTAAGTAAAATAAATTCACTGCAAAACACGTTTAATTGAAAAACTCTTTAAAACCAAAATACGATATGCGATTACTTTTTAGTTGTTTCTTTTTAGTTTCGTTTTTGAATGTCTTTTCACAACAGGAAACAAAGCCTAAAATAGAACCAATCGTGAAAATCGATTCGCTTTATCGTGAAGATCAGTTTTATACAACCATAACGTATAATCTTTTTTCTAATATACCAGCAGACCTTAAGCAGAATAAATTTTCTTTGGGTATTTCTGCCGGATTTTTGCGTGATATGCCCATTAATAAAAACAGAACTTTTGCAATTGCTGCAGGTTTGGGATTGAGTTACCAGAATTTCTTTCAGAATCTAAATATTTCAAAGGATGGCTCAGGTGCTTCGGTTTATCAGGTAAATGATTATAATGAATTTGTTTCCAATCGATACAGACAATATTTAGTAGACGTTCCGATAGAATTCAGATGGAGAAATTCTACCTTTGACAGTTATAAATTCTGGAGGGTTTACCTGGGTGTAAAGCTTAGTTATGCATTTGCAACCAAATCTGTGCTTGACAATGGAGAAACTACTTATAAAATCAGTAATGACCCCAATATCAATAAATTTCAGTATGGCCCTTATCTTTCAGCAGGGTACAATACCTGGAACCTTTATATTTATTACGGACTGAATCCTTTGTTTAAATCGGTAAAAACACTATCCGGAGAAGACTTAAATATTAGAACAATCAATGCAGGTTTAATTTTCTATATTCTATAACCAAAGATACAAGAACAAAATCTGAGGAAAAATTCCGGTCATAAGGCCAATAATCAATTCCTTATTCGTGTGAGCTTCCATTTCAAGTCTTGATGAAGCCACGATTCCTGTCAGCAAAACTAATAATGCTGTCCAATACGGATTTTGCATTTTCAAATGTATATTCAGCCCGATTACAAAAAGGGCCAGTCCGCTAATGGCCATCATGTGTAAACTCGCTTTTATTTTAAAGAAAGAAAGTATTAAGGCTATTATGGTACTGAATAATGCTCCGAGAAAAAAGAAATGAAGTTCCGGATAACGTGCAATAACAATACTTCTTTTTACCAGTAAAATATACAAAAAGCACTGCAAAAGCAACGGAATCTGACGTTGCGAAGTTTCGGGTACCATCACCGATTTTACGTGTCCCGTAGAGCGCAAAAGCATAAAAAATAATATGGGAACCAAAACCGTAATAATAAGGATTTGAAATAAAACATAATATTTTTCCCTGTTTGTAAAAATATCTTCTTTGCAATACAAATAAAACAAGGTAGCATACATCGAGATAAAAATCGGATGTAGTATATAGGAGAATAAAGGCAATATTTTTTTCAAAACGTTGTTTTTTGGTATTAAACAAATATAATGAAATAATGGTTTTTTCGATTAACTGGATTGTTTTTCGTTAAGCTATTATTAGTTTTTTTGCCACAGATTAAAAGAATTTAAATGATTTACTAATCTATAGAAATTTTTAATCTGCGATTATTATTTTAAGATTCCGCTAGTATAAATAATTTGTGGAAATTTGTAGAATTAGTGGCAAACCTTTTTTTAAATTTGACAAAAAGAATTTTAAATGAGCATAAATTTAAAAAGCCTTATCCCGGTTCTTAATGCAGAATGGATCGGCTTAAATACTGATATTTTTATTGATCACGTTTCCATCGACAGCCGTTCGCTGCAAAACGGATCACAAACTTTATTTTTCGCCTTATCAGGTGCAAATAACGATGCTCATTTATATATTTCTGAACTTATTCAAAAAGGAGTCCAGAATTTTGTAGTGCAATATATTCCGGATAATTACAAAGGAAAAGCTAATTTTTTGGTTGTAGAAGATACACTCAAAGCATTGCAGGCATTTGCAGCTTATTATCGCAATCTTTTCGATTTTCCGGTAATCGGATTGACAGGAAGCAATGGTAAAACGATTGTAAAAGAATGGCTGAACTTTTTGTTGAGCCCGGATTATAATATTATCAGAAGCCCAAAAAGTTATAATTCTCAGGTTGGAGTTCCGCTGTCTGTTATTGCAATTAACGAAAAACATAATTTAGGGATTTTTGAGGCCGGGATTTCGACGGTTAACGAAATGGCTAATCTTGAAAAAATCATTCAGCCCAATATTGGTGTTCTTACCAATATAGGTTCTGCGCATGATGAAGGTTTTCTGAATTTAGAACAGAAAATCAACGAAAAACTACAGCTTTTCAAAAATTCAAAAGTTATAGTTTATCAGAAAAATGAAATTGTAGATTTTTGTCTGAATGCTTTTTTAGACCACAATCAAGTAAAAGAAAGAATTGTTTTTTCGTGGAGTTTTACAGATAAAACGGCTGACGTTTTTATTTCAAAAAAAGAAAATACAAGCGAAAAGACAATTATCCAATATCAATATAAAAATGAAAGTTTTGATTTAGAAATCCCCTTTCAGGACTCAGCATCTATTGAAAACGCTATTTCCTGTCTAATGGTTTTGCTTTGTTTTAAATATGACCCGGCTATAATTCAAAATCGTATGCAGATGCTGTATCCGGTGGAAATGCGACTTGAAGTTAAAAACGGAATAAACAATTCCAGTATCATTGATGATAGTTACAGCTCTGATTTTCAATCGTTAAAAATTGCTTTGGATTTTCTCGAAAGTCAAAAAAAGAACGCTTCAAAAACAGTCATTTTATCGGATATTTTTCAAAGCGGATTTTCAAATGAAGAGCTGTATTCTAAAGTGGCACAATTAATAACTGATAATAAGATAAATCGTGTAATCGGGATTGGAAGTACTATTTCTTCTTTTAAAATTAAATTTTCAAATGCTGTTATGTTTGAAAACACAGCCGATTTTATAGCTAATTTTGACAGCCTGAATTTCGCTAATGAAACCATTTTAATAAAAGGGGCAAGATCTTTTCAGTTTGAAGAAATTGTTACTTTACTGGAAGAGAAAACCCACGAAACAATTCTTGAAATCAATCTCGATTCAATCAGTCACAATTTAAATTTCTTTAAAGCCAAAGTAAAACCAGAAACCAAGATTATGGTTATGGTAAAAGCTTTTGGTTATGGAAATGGAGGCCTGGAAATAGCTAAATTACTGGAACATCATAACGTTGATTATTTAGGTGTGGCTTTTGCCGATGAAGGAATCTCACTAAAAAACGGCGGAATCAAATTGCCGATTATGGTTTTGAATCCGGAATCTACGAGTTTTCCGTCTATTATTCAATATCAGTTAGAGCCTGAAATTTATAGTATTAAGGGATTAAATGCCTTTTTGAAAATTGCCCGTGAAAAGGACTTAAAAGATTTTCCTGTTCATATTAAACTAGATACAGGAATGCATCGACTTGGTTTTGAGGAGAATACAATTGATGAATTAATTGCAGCTTTAAAAGGCAATACAACAGTTCGTATACAAAGTGTATTGTCGCATTTGGCTACAAGCGATGACATGAATCATTATGAATTTGTGCTTTCGCAAATTCGCTTATTCGAAAAATTATCTTCAAAATTAATAACCGAATTAGGTATAAATCCTATTCGACATATACTAAATACATCCGGGATTAGTAATTTTCCTGATGCTCAATATAATATGGTGCGTTTAGGAATAGGGCTTTATGGAGTTTCAAATGATCCGGCCGAACAAAAATATTTGGAGAACGTTGGGACTTTAAAATCTATCATTTCACAGATCCGAACTATCCCGGCTGGTGACAGTGTTGGTTATGGACGTCGTTTTATGGCTGCAAAACAAACCAAAATTGCGACAATCCCTATTGGTTATGCAGACGGAATTTCGAGATTATGGGGAAATGAAGTAGGGTATGTTCTGATTAAAAACAAAAAAGCATCCATTGTTGGCAGTATTTGTATGGACATGCTAATGGTAAACGTAACAGAAATAGATTGCAAAGAAGGAGATTCTGTTGTTATTTTTGGAGAAAACCCTACTGTAACTGAAATTGCAGACGCCTTAAAAACAATTCCGTATGAGATTTTGGCAAGTATTTCGCAACGCGTAAAAAGAGTATTTTTCAGATAGGCTATAAATTTCTGAGGAATTTTCGTATTTTTGACGTTCATTATTAACAAAAAAACACATCATTATGGGATTTTTTTCTGAATTTAAGGCATTTGCAATGAAAGGCAACGTTGTTGATCTTGCCGTTGCTGTAATCATTGGAGCCGCTTTTGGTAAAATTGTAAATTCATTTATTGAAGATGTAATTACACCCTTAGTATTAAAACCAGCCCTTGATGCGGCTCATTTATCTAAAATAGAAGATTTAACAGCTTTTGGAGGGGTGAAATATGGTTTGTTTCTTTCGGCTGTGATCAATTTTATAATTGTGGCGTTTGTATTATTCCTGATTATAAAAGCATTAAACAGCCTTAAAAAGAAAGATGAAAATCCCGCAGCTCCTGCACCACCAACACAGGAAGAATTGCTAACGCAAATTAGAGATTTATTAAAAAATAAATAATATAATACCGCTACACTACGTCTAACTTAACCGCCTTCTAAAGAGGCGGTTTTTTTTATGATTGTTTGTTTTGTAACATTTTGTTATTTTTTGTGAAGCACGTTGTTATCACTTTTATTATACTTATTTTTGCCATGTAAATTTGATTATTATTTAAAAATATAAAAATGAGAATAGCGGTTGTAGGTGCTACCGGAATGGTTGGCGAAGTAATGCTTAAAGTTTTAGCAGAAAGAAATTTTCCTGTTACAGAATTAATACCTGTTGCTTCGGAGAGATCAGTAGGAAAAGAAATTGAATACAAGGGAACAAAATATAAAGTTGTTGGCTTGCAGACCGCTGTTGATATGAAGGCAGATATCGCTGTTTTTTCTGCAGGAGGTGACACTTCACTAGAATGGGCACCAGTATTTGCTGCTGCAGGAACTACAGTTATTGACAACTCTTCTGCATGGAGAATGGATCCGACAAAAAAATTGGTGGTTCCTGAAATCAATGCATCAGTTTTAACAAAAGAAGATAAAATCATTGCCAACCCAAACTGTTCTACTATCCAGATGGTATTGGCTTTGGCTCCATTGCATAGAAAATACAATATCAAAAGAATAATTGTTTCTACTTACCAATCTATCACAGGAACTGGTGTAAAAGCAGTTAAACAATTAGAAAATGAGTACGCAGGTATTCAGGGAGATATGGCTTATAAATATCCGATTCACAGAAATGCAATTCCACATTGCGATAGTTTTGAGGATAACGGATATACTAAAGAAGAAATGAAATTAGTTCGTGAAACTCAAAAAATCCTTGGAGATAATACTATAAGAGTTACAGCTACTGCTGTTCGTGTGCCAGTTGTTGGTGGCCACAGTGAAGCTGTAAACGTTGAGTTTACAAATGACTTTGATGTCAATGAAGTTCGTGAAATTCTACACCATACAGATGGAGTAGTGGTACAGGACAATTTAGATACCTTTACATATCCGATGCCATTGTATGCAGAAGGAAAAAATGAAGTATTTGTTGGAAGAATCCGTCGTGACGAAAGTCAGGAAAATACCTTAAATATGTGGATTGTTGCTGATAATTTAAGAAAGGGAGCTGCTACAAATACAATCCAGATTGCAGAATATTTAATTCAGGCCGGTTTGGTATAAATTAAGAATAAAGAAAATTGTAATAAACAAAAAAGCGAGAATTTTTAATTCTCGCTTTTTTTTATTGTATTTAGTATTCAGGTGCCAATTCTAATTCTAATCCTTCTAATTCGGTAGTGATCGGAATCTGACAGCCTAAACGACTATTTGATTTAACATAAAATGCTTCCGAAAGCATGGCTTCTTCTTCATCTCCCATTTCCGGTAATGCAACATCATTGAGAACGTAACACTGACAAGAGGCACACATGGCCATTCCTCCGCAGGTTCCTTCAACAGGAAGTTCGTATGCTTTGCATAACTCCATTATATTCATTGCCATATCAGTTGGAGCCTGTAATTCGTGTATAACTCCTTCTCGATCTTTAATCTTAATTAATACATCCATTTTTATTGGTTGGAATTTTTCTGATTTGGGATTTTATAACGTGAAAAAATCCTTTTGTTTATTTTAACTGCTTGGTTTTGTGCTGAACGCGTATTCTTTTTTGTTTCCTTCTTTTTGGCGCATTTTTACGCCCAGAATATAACCGTTTTTTTCTAATAAAGTAACAACAGCTATCACTGAGTAATAATCTTTATCAGCCTGAAAAACTAGCGTTCCTTCGTAAGTTGAGTTTACAACACCTTGCTTATCGGTACTAACAGATACTTTTCTTGGGTGTGAAAATTCTGCAGAGCTATAAGTTGCTTTATTGGCAAATTTAGCTTTTCCATCGCAGAAATCATATAAAAAATCGTAATTGCCAATTCTTAAAGTACCCTCTTCTTCATTTGAATTTGTAGAGAATACAATTTTTCCTGAATAGGTAAAATCAGACCATTCTTCTGCTTCGTTTAGATAAGCTTTGTCAACAACTAATGTTGTTACATTTTGTTGGGCGTAATTCACCGAAACAAAAAATATTAATAAAAATAAAGTGTAAAAGTTTTTCATAAGTTTTAAGATTAAGGGGTTTGGTCACAAATTTAAGTTAAATAAGTGTCAATCCATCAATGAAAACTCTTAAATCTTTGTATTATTTTTTGTTAAAATCGCAATTATAAGCTTTTTTATAAATAATTTTTGAATTTTTCCAAAACAAAAAGCCTTAAGGCCTATTATTCCTATTAATTGAGGCCAGTATAAAATCTACATTTTTTTCCTCAGATTACATTATATTCACCACAGTTTCAATTTGTGGTGCATATTTTTTTATTGTTGTTTCAACGCCTGCTTTTAGAGTCATCTGATTTACACTGCAGCTAATGCATGCTCCTTCCAGACGAACTTTGACATGTTTGTCATCGTCTATAGAAATAAGTGTAATATCTCCTCCATCAGAATTCAAAAATGGCCTGATCTCATCCAGAGCCAATAATACGTTGCTTGTTAATTCTTCTGTTGTCATAATTTTTATGTTCAATTAGAGGGAATTAGATAATTAGGAAATGGGTCAATTAGATAATTTTAAAATATCCAACGCTCATTATCTAATTACCTAATTATCTCAATTATCTAATTTTTCTTTACTGCAGAACAACCTGCCATTGTTGTAATTTTAATGGCTTCGGTAGCAGGCAAACTGTCATTTCTGTTTACTGTTTCCTGCACAACATTTCTGGTGATTTCTTCAAAAACAGTCTCAATTACAGATGCTGTCTGCAAAGCTGCCGGGCGACCATAATCTCCTGCCTCACGTATAGATTGTACAAGTGGTACTTCTCCTAAAAAAGGAACATTTAAATCTTCTGCAAGATTTTTAGCACCTTCCTGTCCAAAGATATAATATTTATTATCAGGCAATTCTTCTGGTGTAAAGTAAGCCATATTTTCTATAATTCCCAAAACAGGAACATTGATATTGTCCTGCATAAACATGGCTACTCCTTTTTTAGCATCAGCAAGAGCTACTGCTTGCGGTGTACTCACTACTACAGCTCCTGTAATTGGCAGTGATTGCATAATAGAAAGATGAATGTCGCCTGTTCCTGGAGGTAAGTCGATTAACATAAAATCGAGCTCTCCCCAATCTGCATCAAAAATCATTTGGTTTAATGCTTTTGCAGCCATTGGACCTCTCCATATTACTGCCTGACTTGGAGCGGTAAAAAATCCGATAGAAAGTATTTTGATTTCATAACTTTCGATAGGTTTCATTTTTGATTTTCCATCAACAGTAATCGAAACTGGTTTTTCATTTTCTACATCAAACATAATTGGCATAGAAGGACCATAAATATCAGCATCAAGAACCCCAACAGAAAACCCCATTTTTGCCAGTGTAACAGCCAAATTTGCTGTAACAGTAGATTTTCCAACACCACCTTTACCAGAAGCAACGGCGATTATATTTTTAATTCCGGGAATTGCACGACCTTTAATTTCGTTTTTTTCTGGAGTTTCAACTTTAATGTTTACTTTAATTTTTGCTTCAGGTGATACCAATTCATGAATTGTTTTTTTGATATCGTCTTCGGCTCTTTTTTTAATGTGCATAGCTGGCGTGTGAAGTACTAAATCTACCACTACTTCATCACCAAAAGTCAATACATTGGCAACAGCACCGCTTTCAACCATATTTTTTCCTTCGCCGGCTATAGTGATTGTTTCCAGAGCCTTAAGAATTTCTTTTCTATCTAATTTCATTTTTAACGTCGTATTTCTGTTTGAAAGAAATTAATTTAAAACTGTTTTTATTTAAACTGATTTCAGACTGCAAAGATAACAGATTATGTTCGGATTATGACCTTTTTAGATTGGATTTGTTGATATAGAGATTATTCAAAATTATACTGAAATTTTTCGGCTAGCAGACAAATTTTAAAAACAGATATGAATTCAAAAAAAACAGTTGCTGTATCTTATTCAAATAAAATAAAAAACCCGTCAGATTTATAACCTGACGGGTTCTTAAAAAAATGGACTACAAGTTATTCATATTTTAAATATTTCAGAATATCAATTTTAGTTACCTGATACGCTTTTGCCGAAACAATTACTAAAGTCAGAATCAATAATGAAATAAGCGCAATACTAAACGGAACTGCCGAAACACCAATCCTGAAAGCAAAATTCTCCAACCATTTCTGTAATAAGATATACGCCGGAACAACTCCAATTGCAAAACCAATAAGGCAGAAAATAATATATTGTTTTGATAATTCTTTTAGCAATGCATCGGTTTCTGCTCCCAAAGTTTTTCTGATTGCGATTTCTTTCAATCGTCTTTCCATCGAAAAAGAAGCCAAAGCAAACAATCCAAAAATGGCAATAATGATTACAACCAGATTCAAAATAAAAAACAAATCTTTTTGTTTTACTTGTTCCTGATACGTTTTGGCAAATCCCTTATTTACAAATTCATAATCAAAAGGATAATCAGGATTTACGTTTTTCTCCCAATACGCTTTTAGTTTGGCCAAAGTTTCGCTTAAATTATCCGCAGAAACTTTTACATAAAGATCCTGAAAATTATTCCATTTTAAAGTTTTCATATTAATAAAAACCATTGGAGGCACTTTATTTTGAAATCCGGTAATGTGAAAATCTTTTACAACTCCGACAACTTTGAATTTTAAATTGCCTTTTTCATTTCCCCAGCCAGAACTTATTATAGTATTGATCGGATTTTTCAATCCTATTTTTTTAGCCAGAGTCTCATTAATCAGCCAGTTATCAACAGTGTCTGAAGCAAATTTTGGTGACAAATTTCGACCTTCGACAATCTTAATTTTCATCATTTCCAAAAATCCAAAATCCATTTCAACATTTCGGGGCTGCACAAAAACACCATTATGTGTAAAACCAGAGCTGGAATTAGTACTGTTTCCAAACGTACCGGCAAAGGTAGAAGCGTCCTGCACCCCGGAAATCTTAAGGATTTCTTGTTTTGTAGTTTGGTATTTTTGCCCTTTCGTTTCATAATCCTGATAATTAAAAGGAATTCTGATAACCTGATCGCCACTAAATCCAAGATCTTTATTCATCATGTAATTAACCTGATTGTTAACAATCAAGGCTCCTATGATAAAAAACGCAGCAATACCAAATTGAAAAATCAACATCGAGTTTCGAACCCAGATTCCGCTTTTACTTCTCGAAAAATTACCTTTTAGAACCTTTAAAGTTTCAAAATTTGAAATATAAATGGCAGGGAAAATACCCGCAAGAATGATTACTAATCCAAATATAAAAATAAGCTGCAGGTAAAATTCGCCGCCATTCATAGTCAAATTTTTCTGTAAGAAGTCATTATAATAAGGCAATGAAAGCTCTACAATCGCTAAAGCGAACAAAATAGCCAGAGTTACAATAATGGCCGTTTCAAAAATAAATTGGTAGATAATCTGTTTTTTTGAAGCGCCCACAATCTTGCGAACACCTACTTCTTTAGCACGTTTTATGGCCGAAGCCGTCGCTAGATTAATATAGTTTACCAATGATAAAACAAGAATTAAAACCGATAATCCTGCCATGATATAAAGAAGCTGTAAGTTTCCTTTGCCTTCAGGAGACGATTGTCCGGAAGTTTTTGTACCATGCAGGCGTATCATTTTCAGCTGATCAAAGATAATTTTAATTTCACCATTTTCCTTGATATATTGTTCTGGTGTCTGACCGCTTTCTTTAGCATCTTTTAAAGTTCTGTTTACATAATTTACGTTATGCATTTTCTTTAAAACTACAGCAACATCACTGTTCTTTTTGGTTTTAATCATAAAACCATAATTAAAGTTCCCCCATTGGTTATTATCCTGTTCGCGAACAACTCCTCCAAAAACATAATTAGGTTCAAAAGAAGATGGTTTTACAATGCGGTAAATCGCTTTTACAGTATAAGGTTTATTCTCATAGGTTATCGTTTTTCCAATAGGATCTTCGTCATTAAAAAGTAATTTTGCCTGCTCCTCTGACATGGCAACACTATTTTTCTCTTTAAGAATATCTTTTTTCGAACCTTTTATTATTGGAAATGGAAAGAAATCAAAGAAGTTATTATCGGATACCGTTATCTTTTTATCTATCAATTTTTTATTTTGATATTTAATTACAGATTCATTATACCAGGTATTAAAAAAGCAAATCTGCTCAATTTCAGGAATTGTTGCTTTACAGGTATTACCAAAAGGGATAGAACTTGTTGCCCAAGTGTCGCCGGTTGCACCTATAACATTAAGAACCTGATATACATTTTCTTTTTCAGGATTCCATTGGTCGTAGGCATTTTCATTGTTCCAATATAAAATGGCAAAAATCACTCCGGCAATTCCGATGCTTAATCCTAAAACATTTAAAAACGAAAACAGTTTATTTTGTTTTAAATGATAAATAAATATTTTAAACCAGTTAGCAATCATCGTTTATTTTTTTAAAATTAGTTCGGTCAGCGTCGAAACCGAAACCGTATTTTTATTTTCTAAAGTCATCATTTTGCAAACAAACCCCACCAGGATTAAAATTGCAGTTACAATAAATTTGATCATTTTAAATTTTATTTAGCGTCCATAAAAACATCAACATTTCTCTGATTTAATCTTTCAGAAAATATAACCCCGTCTTTCATATGAATTGTTTTCTGCGAAAAAGAAGCATCATAATCAGAGTGAGTAACCATCAGGATTGTAGCGCCTTTTGCGTGCAGATCCGTTAGAAGTTCCATTACTTCATTACCATTTTTACTGTCCAGATTTCCTGTTGGCTCATCGGCAAGGATAATTTTAGGATCATTTACCAAAGCCCTCGCAACGGCAACTCTTTGCTGCTGACCTCCGGAAAGCTGTTGCGGAAAATGTTTTAAGCGATGGGAGATATTTAATTTTTCGGCAATCGCCTCGATTTTTTGTTTTCTGTCTGATGCTTTTACATTGTTGTAAAGTAAAGGCAGCTCGATATTGTCATAAACCGAAAGTTCATCAATAAGATTAAAATTCTGAAAAATGAAACCAATATTCTCTTTACGGACTTTTGCCCTTCCTTTTTCTTTCAGGCCTATCATTTCCTGATCCAGCAACTTATAACTTCCGTTTGTGGCACTGTCCAGCAATCCGATTATGTTAAGCAAAGTTGATTTTCCGCAGCCTGAAGGTCCCATAATAGTTAGGAAATCTCCCTTTTTAATTTCTAAGCTGATTCCGCTTAAAGCAGATGTTTCTACTTCTTCAGTTCTAAAAACTTTGGTTAGATTTTGAATGGTTATCATAATTTTTTTGGGTTTAATGTTGTTAAAAATGTTTTTTGATTGATGATTGAAATTTTGTCCTGCGAGGTTTTTAAAACCTTGTAGGTCTGTTTTGACGTTATTTTTATATCTACAAGATTTTTAAAACCGTGCAGGAGAACTAATTTAATTACTGCGAATTACTAATTGACAGTTCTTCAATATCCTTATAGTCAGCATAAGATGAAGTGATTACAGATTCTCCTTCTTTTAGGCCTTCCAAAACTTCATAATAAGAAGGATTTTCTCTTCCTAGTTTTATGTTTCTTCTTTCGGCTTTATTTCCTTTCACCACAAAAATCCATTTCCCTGCCGTTTCCTGATTAAAGCTTCCTTTTGATACGACTAAAGTTTTATTTTTCTCCGATAAAATCAGTTTTACACCAAAACTAAGTCCGTCCTGTAAAATGATTTTTTCTTTAGATGTAAAAGCTAATTCTACTGTAAAATGACCGCTTTTAACTTCCGGAATTACTTTCGTTACCAAAACTTCAAGAATACTTCCCTTAAATTCTACCTGACCTTTTAATCCTTCTCTGATTTTCTCAAGATAAAATTCATCTACGTCTGCGATGAGTTTGTATCCTTTTTTGGCATCTATTTTTCCGATACTCTCGCCAGCCTGAAATGTTTTGCCCAAAACAGGCTCAAAAGAAGTTAATCTTCCGGACTCAGGAGCGGTAATCAGGAAATTCTTTTTATTATTTCGAAGAATATCCAGACTTTTTTCCATAGTTTCTATAGAACGGTTAATCTGCGAAATCTGAACCTGATTACTTTGTTTTTCTTTTTGAATGCTTTGCTGAATCGTTCTTTTTCGCTCTTCCTGAAAACGCAGGCTTTCCTTAAAAGTGTTCCAGTCATTTTTTGAAATCACATCTTTGGCATACAATTTAGAGTTCATATCATACAAGCGTTTGGCGTCATTATAATCATGTTCAATCAACACAAAATCCTTAGTCAGGTTCAGTTCCTGATTTCTGATGTTTAATTTTCCCGTATTCAGATTATTAATTTGTTCAATAATTGCCGTCTCCTGTGTCAGATAATTAAGTTCTGTATTTGGGTTGTACAAACGTGCCAGCGATTGGCCTTTGGTAACAGTTGCACCGTTTTCGACAAAAATTTCTTTCACCGATCCTCCTTCTGTAACATTTACCAGCATTACATTCAAAGGTTCTACTTTTGCCTGAAACACAACAAAGTCTTCAAAAAAAGCTTTTTCCACTTTCTGAACAGTCAATTCCTCAGCTTTTACGTTAAGAGTTCTTTTTGTACTAAATGAAAAAAATACAATTACAGCCAAAGCTAAAAAAACACCAATTACTATTGTGAGATTTCTAAATTTTCTATTTTTACGAGGAATTACCGTGTCCATTTTTTTAAATAATTTACTGATAATCAATAGGTAAATACTGTGCCATTAAATTTATTATTTGCAAAGCATTGATTTTAAAGAACCTCTGAAAACCATCCAAAAAACCAGTGTTCGAAAATGAACAGTTGACCGTTCAGAATCGAACAAAAAAACACATTATGCGAAAGAAACAAGCCCAGATATTGATCGTTGACGATCAGGAAGAAATTCTTTTTTCGGCAAAAATGATTCTCAAAAAGCATTTTGAGGCCATTTTTACGACCAGCAGCCCAAAAAAAATCATTTCTATTTTAAATGAAAATGAAATCAATGTTGTTCTCCTGGATATGAATTACCGGATTGGTTTTGAAGACGGGAGGGAAGGGATTCACTGGCTAAAAGAAATTAAAGCTCTTTCTCCCAATACAATTGTCATATTAATGACCGCTTTCGGAAAAATCGAAACCGCAGTTGAAGGGATTAAAATTGGTGCTTTTGATTATGTTTTAAAACCATGGCATAATGAAAAATTACTCGAAATAATTGACAAAGCTGTTGATGAAAGCCGCAAAGGCAATAAAAAAACTATCTCTGAAAAAACAGAGAAATCAGAAAAAAAATATTTTACGGGTGCTTCCGCCAAAATCAAACAAGCTTATTCTATGGCTGAAAAAGTAGCCAGAACCGATGCTAATGTTTTGATTTTGGGAGAAAACGGAACCGGGAAATATGTTTTTGCTGAATTTATTCATCAAAACTCAGAAAGAAAAAAACAGCCTTTTGTGCATGTAGATTTGGGTTCCTTAAGTGACAGCTTGTTTGAAAGCGAACTTTTTGGATATGCAAAAGGAGCTTTTACAGATGCCAAAACAGATACGCCGGGAAGATTCGAAATGGCTTCTGAAGGAACTATTTTTTTGGATGAAATAGGAAATATACCGCTTCATCTGCAGGCAAAATTGCTTCATGTGCTGCAAACCAAAACCGTAACCCGCTTGGGCGAAAGCAGAGCCAGACCGTTGAATGTGAGAATTATTTCGGCAACAAACAGTGATATTAAGGCTGAGCTAAAAAATAAAACATTTCGCGAGGATTTATTATATCGTATTAATACAATGGAAATTAGCCTGCCATCACTTCGGGAACGAAAAGATGACATTGTGCCCATGGCGAATTTTATATTGGAGCAGATTGCCACAAAATACAATCAGGAAAATTGGCGTTTTGAGGAAAATGTATCGCAATATTTAGAAAAATATCCCTGGAAAGGGAACATCAGGGAAATGGAAAATAAAATTGAACGCGCCCTGATTCTGGCCGATGGCAATACAATCTCTGTATTAAATCTGGATATTCTGGAATTTGATGAAGCGCAGGAAAACGACGAAAACCCATTATCTGAAATGGAGAAAAATGCTATCGAAAAAGCGTTGTTCAAACATAACGGAAACATTAGTAAAACAGCTGAAGAATTGGGATTGTCAAGAGCTGCTTTGTATCGAAGAATTGAGAAATACGATTTAAAAAACACCTAATAAATTTGCGACAGATTATAGGATTGACATGATTTTAATTTTTTTCATGCAGATTTATAGAATCATTTTAATCCTTTAATCTGTGGCGATAAAAAACACTAAGGGATACATTGATTTTAATCCAGTAATCTCTGTGGTAACAAAAAAATAAAATAATGAAGAATTGGAATTTTTATAACGCCTTATTTGTGAGAGTCTTATTTGTGATGATGCTCTTTTTATTTTGCGTTTTTCTAATTTATAAAATGTTTTATTATAATGCACTTTTGGTCGGTTTTTTTGCCGCTATAATGGTGTTTGAAATGTATTTTTTTATTAAGAGCCAATTATTGTTTTATGATAAAACCGTGCTTTCAATTCTGCAAAATGACTTTACAGCCAATTTCTCAGAAGAAAACAAAAAAGGCGATTTTAAGAACCTTTATCTATTGTATGATTCTTTAAAAGAAAAACAGCAAGAACAAGTATCAAAAGAACTTATTTACCGTTCCATCTTAAATAGCATTGATACAGCAGCCTTAATTCTCGAAAAAGAAAATGATACCTGGAATATTTTTATAATGAATGATTGTTTTTCTGCTTTGTTTAAAGTACCAAAAGTAAGTCATTGGAAATATCTTAAAAATTACCTGCCGTCGCTTTGCAACGAGATAGAAAAGGTGGGTTTTACAGAGCTCAAAACTGCCATTTCTATTAAAATAGAAGAAAAGGATTTACAGACATTTATGCTGCAGACTTCGCACACGCAAACGTATAATAAGGAGTATTTTATCATTTTACTGGACAGCATTCAGCGGGTTATTGAGAAAAAAGAAAAAGAAGCGTGGATTAATCTGATGAAGATTATTTCGCATGAATTAATGAATTCATTGACGCCGATTCGTGCGCTTTCGCAGAATTTACTTCAGATTGTGGATCAGGAAAAACTCGAAGAAGACGATTTTGACGACATCAAAAGCAGCATTTCTACGATTATAAACCGAAGTGATCATTTACAGGTTTTTGTCGAAAATTACAGGAAACTGGCTATGCTTCCGACTCCTGATAAACAAATGACATCAATTAATTCGCTGTTTGAAGATTGCCTTCGGGTGATGAACCCGATTCTGAAAGCTGAAAACATCGAATTGATAAACGATATAAATAGCTCACGTTCTATTTTGATTGATAAAAATCAGATAGAGCAGGTGATTATAAACCTCATAACAAACAGCATTTTTGCATTGAAAGATAAAAGCGAAAAGAAAATGTTTTTAACCAGTTACACAGAAAACAACCGTTTTTTTATCATAATATCTGATAACGGAAAAGGGATAGATCCTGAAATAAAAGACAAAGTTTTTCTGCCGTTTTTCACCACCCGAAAAGACGGCGCCGGAATCGGGCTTACACTTTCTAAAAATATCATAGAAGCACACGGAGGATATTTAAGTTATCAAACAGACAATGATAAAACTGATTTTGTTATTTGTCTGATTTAACGTGATCAACTTTGTCAAAGTTTAAAACTTTGTCAAATTTTGCAATTACTACAATTCCATTTTCGGCGTCCAAAAGTGTTTATCAAAATCTACAATTTGGTTATTGACAACCTCAATTCCTTCGTTTTCCAGAAGCTGCTGCATTAAATTTGTTCCGTCAAAATGATGTTTTCCTGTCAGGAGACCTTTTTGGTTTACGACTCTGTGTGCAGGAACATCGTCCATATTATGGCACGCATTCATCGCCCAGCCAACCATTCTTGCCGAACGTGCCGTGCCTAATGCTTTTGCAATTGCACCATAAGAGGTTACTTTTCCGTAGGGAATTTGTCTGGCAATAACATAAACTCTTTCAAAAAAATTATCTTCAGCCATGCGTTTAAATTTTTTACCATTAAGTAAGAGCTTAAATTTTATCTAAAAGATAATTAGGAAAATGAAGTATTAAAAAGTGAGACTTAATTTTCTTAATCTCTTAATGGTTCAATTTTATAAAACCTAAATATTAATCTGTGTTATAATTTCTACCCGAAATAGTAATTCAAAATATTAAAGAGAGTTACAATTGCGATAAGTCCGGTAATGCTTCCAATGATTGTATTCATGTTTCGCATCATATAATCTGTTTTCTTTTCGATTCTTCCAAAGAAAGCAATGTAGCTGTATAATGCTGCAAAAGAGCCTACAACCGAACCAGAAACAAAAGTAAAAATTACATTGTTTTCAAAAACAAAAAGATTATACGAAGCCAAAGTTACGCTTACGACAACATAATACGGAATTGGGAAAAAATTTAAACCCGAAAGTAACATCCCAAGAAAGAAACGGCTTTTTCGGCTGCTTTTTTTAATTTTCGATTTTTTGGCTATTGGTTCTTTTGCGATAAAAAGAAAATAAATTGTCAGGATTGAGAAAATGGCGAAACCCACTTCTCTTAATAAAGTAACAACATCCGGGCGGTTGTCAATAACCTGAGCAAATAAAACCGCCAGAGAAACCTGAAAAAGAATAACCAAAACAGCACCCACAACAAACCAGAGGGCATTTCTTTTTCCTTCTTTCATATTTACTTTGGCTGCAGTCATGTTAATTAAACCAGGCGGAATGATTCCGATGAAAGCGGCAATGAAACCAGAAAGAAAAGGAGTTAGTAATGCCATTCAGTTATTTTGGTCAGTTAATATTTGTTTTTTAAAACTAAATTAATCTTTAATTTTAAAACGAATATACGTAATTGCCTTATTAATTTCTAAATATTGTTTTTCGTAAAAAGTCTGAATCGAAGTTACGACTTCCGGGCTTCCTTCATTTTTGTAAACATTATGGTTGGCATACAAAACCTCATGGCCTTCTCCGTGTAGTAATCCCAGTGTATAACCGTGCATAAATTCGCTATCGGTTTTAAGATTTACAACACCATCTTTTTTGAGGATTTTTTTATACAATTTCAAAAATTCAGAATTTGTCATTCTGTGTTTTGTTCTCTTGTATTTGATTTGCGGATCCGGAAAAGTAATCCAGATCTCATCTACTTCTCCTTCGGCAAAAATATGATTGATTAATTCGATTTGAGTACGAACAAAAGCAACATTATGCAAACCGTCGTCAACAGCCGTTTTTGCACCACGCCAGAAACGGGCACCTTTAATATCAATTCCGATAAAATTTTTGTCTGGGTATTTTTCTGCTAAACCAACAGAGTATTCACCTTTTCCGCATCCTAATTCTAAGATTAACGGATTGTCATTTTTAAAGAAATCAGAATTCCATTTTCCTTTTAGAGGCATTAAATCGCCTACAACTTCTTCTCTGGTTGGTTGAAAAACGTTTTGAAATGTTTCGTTTTCTCTGAATCTTTTTAGTTTATTTTTACTTCCCACTTTTACAAAAATTTTCCGCAAAATTAAGGAATATAAACGGAATGGACGAAAGGTAATTACGGTTTAAATTTTTTAGCCACAAATTCACAAATTATATTCCTGAAAATTCGTGAATTCGTGGCTAACTTTTCTATTCTAATTTAGCTATACTCCGGTGTTTCGGGAACGGCTAATAATTTTGGATCGAGTGTTTCATCGTGTTGTGATAAATCCAGACCGATATGCTCAGATTCTTCAGAAACACGCAACGGAATAATAAAGTTGGTTACTTTGAATAAGAAATAAGCTCCGAAGAAAGTAAAAATAGAAACCAGAACAAGGGCAATCATGTGGTGCGAGAATACGTTCCAGCCACCGTGCAGTAAACTGGCATTTTCACCATGAGCAAAAATTGCAGTAAGGATCATTCCCATAATTCCGCCTACACCGTGACAGGCAAAAACATCAAGCGTATCATCAAATCTTCTTGAAAAACTGCAGTTTACAACATAGTTAGAAACCATAGCCGTTATAAATCCGAAGAACATACTTTCGGGAACCGAAACATAACCTGCGGCCGGTGTTATCGCTACCAAACCTACTACAGCACCAATACAGGCGCCTAATGCAGAAACTTTTCTTCCGTTCATTCGGTCAAAGAAAACCCAGGTTAGCATAGCTGCAGCCGATGATGTTGTTGTCGTGGCAAAAGCCATTGCAGCAGTTCCATTGGCAGCAAGAGCAGAACCGGCATTGAATCCGAACCAGCCAAACCATAACATTCCGGTTCCTAATAATACAAACGGAATATTGGTCGGAATGTGCAAACTGTTTTTTCTTTTGCCTAAAACAATAACGCCTGCCAAAGCAGCAAAACCAGAACTCATGTGTACTACAGTTCCTCCTGCAAAATCCTTAACACCAAAATAGCTTCCTAAAACTCCTGTTGGATACCAAACGGCGTGGCACAAAGGCGCGTATATGAAAATGGTAAATAAACTGATGAATATTAAATAAGAAATAAAACGAACGCGTTCTGCAAACGAACCTGTAATAATGGCCGGAGCAATAATGGCAAATTTCATTTGAAACAAAGCAAATAACATAAACGGAATTGTACTTGCTAATTTTTTATGTGGTAGAACACCTACATAATCCATAAATGCAAAAGTGGTCGGGTTACCAAAGAAACTATAAAAATGGTCTCCTGAACCAAAACCAACCGGATCTCCAAAAGCTAAACTGAAACCAACCGTAACCCACAAAAGTGTCACTACTCCCAGACAGATAAAACTTTGAAGCATGGTCGAGATTACATTTTTCTTGCCCACCATTCCGCCATAAAAAAACGATAATCCCGGAGTCATAATCAAAACCAGACAGCAGGAGGTAAGCATCCAGGCAACATCTGCAGGAATGATATTATCTATTGTGCCGAATTCTGATAAAACATAATTATTTTCTGTTACCGTTGGCCAAAATGCACCTATTGTACATACGACACTTATCATAAGAAAGGAAATGACCCAGCGTTTTTCTATTTTCATTTTAAGTAACTTTATTTAAACCCTATTTTTTTTAGGGTCAAAGTTAAAAAAAAATAAATATTTTGGTTTTAAGGGTGGTAAAAATAGAGGCTGACCATCTATTTTAGTTGATTTTATAAAATTAGCCTCGTTTTTTTGACAGTATTCTATTTTGAATGTCCAAAAAACGAGGCTAATTGATAAAAATGTTATAATATAATCCCTAACAGTTTTTGTAAAGTGCTCAAAAAGTTAGATTTATAATAAGAATCTCCGAATTTGTTTTATTTTTTCTGAAGTTTCGCTATCAAAGCGTCTTCAATTGGGGTTTTTATTTTTGTTGCAGCATCGACAACGTCATTGGGAATTGTCATTGACAAAACATAATGCTGGATTTTCCATTCTTTTCCCACTTTTACCAAAACTCCCGATCCACGGCAGATTTTCATCTGCGTGTTTAGCAATTCATCAAACCACGCTATTTTTCCTGATTTATCAAAAAAGATATGACGTTCGAGAGCAGTAAAATTCCACGTTGTTCCTTTGTCGAAAAATGGTTTTGCCCAAACCTGAAATTCTTTTTTAGCCCAGTTTTCGGTAGCATCAGTTCCTATATAAATCGCGTCATCGCTTAATGCAGAAAAATAAGCATCGAATTTTACATCGGCAGCAGCTTTGTGCCAGGAATCAAGTGTTTGGTTGATTTTGTCTTTTTCTGTGTTTTGCGCATTCGCGAAAGCAGAAATGAATAAAAGAAGTGCAACTATTTTTTTCATCTTAAGTTCGTTTTGGTTTAAAGTTAGCAAATATTATAATAATCCCGCAAAGTCACCAAGTGGCAAAGTTTTTTTGCTGCTATTATTTGACCGTTGTCTTGTCATTTCGAGGTACGAGAAATCTCTGCAAGCAACTCGACAAAGATTGGCGATTCACTTTATGGAACTACTTGCGGAGATTTCTCGTACCTTGAAATGACAAAAAAAGAATAAACTTTGCGAGCGATAATAAGTTAAAACTTAAATTCTCTTACATCACTTATATGGTTTAATTACTATATTTGAAAGCTTTAAAAATCTACATCATGAATCCAAAAATACTTATCAGTTCTTTAGTTCTTACCTCATTACTTTTTATTTCTTGTAAAAAAGAATTAGAACCACAGGAAAACACACCAACCTCAGAATTGGTAAAATTGGGATTGATGAAAGATACGACACAAGTAAATAAAGCAAATCAAGTAGCGCAGGCACCTGCCACAAACCCAAATACGGTTTTGAATGCAACCGGCGGAATAAATCCGGCACACGGACAACCGGGGCATCGCTGCGATATTGCCGTTGGTGCGCCATTAAATTCGGCCCCGGCACAGACACAAACGCAACAAACTGCAACGGCACAACCGGGGCAGACGGTACAAGTGAACCCGAATCAGCAAAAAGTGGTTACTACTACCACAGTTGCAGCTCCTGTAAAAGTGGCCAAAGGAATGAATCCGTCTCATGGGCAACCGGGCCACAGATGTGATATTCCGGTTGGATCACCATTAAATTCTCCGGTTGCGACTACTACTGCAGCAGCCACTACCGGAAATACAGCAAAAGGCGGAACAACTTCTCAAAGCATTACCGTACCGGCACCGGCAAATAACAATGTTCCTGCCTTATTAAGTACAGGAGAAACGCCAAAAGTTGCCGAAGGAATGAATCCTGCACACGGACAGCCGGGCCATCGTTGTGATGTTGCCGTTGGAGCGCCGTTGCCGAAATCGTAAAGAGGAAGTGACAAAGGTTCAAAGTTGCAAGGAAAACTCAGAACATTTAAATTATAAAAACAAAAAGACGTTTCAATCGAAACGTCTTTTTTTATTTGGATTTTGAAAAATTTAGTGTTCTTTAATTTTTTCGAAAGTAGTAGTAAGTGATTTTTTGGCTTTTGCCAAAGCGCCGCTAAAAGCTTTTTCTATTGTATCAGAATGTTCTGTAACAGTGATTGGCTGTAATTTTACAGGACGAACCTCAATTGCACATCTTTTGTCGTTAAGACTAAATTTTTCTCCGTTTTCATCTCCAAAGTGAACTTCGACGCGGGTAATTTTATCCTCAAAGCGTTCTAGGCTTTTTTCTACTTCTGCAGAAAAATAGCTTTCTAATCTTGCGCTTCCTTCAATATTATTATCGGTGTTGATTTGTACTTTCATAATCGTTTATATTTTAATGATTGTTTCTCAAAGCTATTTTATTTAGGATGAAAAGCCAAGCGAGTTAAGGAAACATTATGAATTTTTTTGAGAAAAACTCAACCCTTCTTTTCAGGCTGAACGTCCCAAGGTTTCGGGAGAAGCGCTCACAATAATAAGCAGAATTTACTTTCTTAATCAATACCACAACATTATGTTTTTTGGTATCTTTGCAGTCCTAAACTTTAAGATTATGAACAAGACAAAACTTCTGCCCGCGCGGTATGCTGGCGGTATTGGAAACAACCGCAACGCTCTTAAAGGCGTAGGACAGCTAACCCGTTCGGGTTTTATATTTCCCTAAACTTTAAGATTATGAGTGTAAATTCCCTTTCAAAAGAAACAGAATTGCGATTAAACGAATTTTTTAATCAGGAGACTGATCCTGTAAGATTCGCAAAAACAATTCGAAAAGTAAATTATCTTCTCGCTATGTCCCTAATGCGAGACTGCGAAACCATGCAAATCGACCCAAAATCAGTAGAACAAGGTTTCTTCTGGCTAAATGAATTAGCAGAAATCCTGAATCCTTATTTGGAAACTGATAATTAAGTTTTTATAAATGAAAAGCCACTGTAAAAAGTGGCTTTTTTATTTTTTGTAATTGTTTTGTTCCGTCTGTTTGTCATTTCGAAGAATGAGAAATCTTCGTAAGTAACTCCGCAACAATTGCGTTTATAAAAATTCAAATTGTTTTAATTTTTAATTTTGTTATGTGATCACAACCATCACATTTTACAAAACTATTATCATCTACAAACATATCTATTTCAATTTCGTAATCACAAACAGGGCAATTATAAATAACATCTATAATTTTTATAGGTGAATGAAGCACAGTTGGAATTTCTAAAATTGAAAATTCTATCATTTTTTGAATCATTTTTTTAAGGATAACTAGTTTCTCTATTTATCCAAATTTTATGTAATCATATATAAAATCATTTATCTCTTCTCCCTCAGAATCAAACTTCAAAATAATTCTAGAGCAAAGATTCTCCACCCAATTTTCAATTTCTTCAATTTCTTCAATTGAATTAATTTTATTGAGAAAAAGTAAAAGTTTATTTTGATTTGAAAAATCATCTAAGAACATTGCAATTTCTTCTTTAAAACTATCAGCATAATTTTCATTTGGTTGCGACAAATGTTTTTCTAAATGCTGAATTTTTTCTTCAAAACTTAACATAGGAATTTTATTTCAAAGATAAACAAAAACCCGACTATACTCCGTTGTTTTAGAGTCTACATTTTGCAACTTTTGTTTCTATGGATATTAAGCAAAAATTCGGACTTAAAATTAAAGAGCTTAGAAAACTCAAAGGTTTATCTCAGGAAAAGCTAGCCAATTTAGCAGAGATAGACCGAACCTACTTACCAACGATTGAAAAAGGTGAGAGAAATGTTTCTATTGAAGTTGTTGAGCGATTAGCGAATGCTTTAGAAGTAGCTATCAAAGACCTATTTGATGAATAGTAATAAGAATGATTAAAGTTGATCACGATCTAACTCCAATAGAAAATATGAGCGAAGAAAATGTAAGAATTAAAAATGCATTAGAATTTATCAGGCAAAAAGCGGCAGAATTTGGTGCAAACAACGATAAGGAATTTAATAAATCATATATAGAAAGGAATAATACAAAACTTAATGTTCTTAAAGAGAAAGGAGCTTTTTTTGGTTTTATTCATCCTGAGGAAGAATCTGGTGGGCAATTCCATGATTTTTCGTTAACTATTTTTCCATGTATAGAAAATAAACCTTGGTTAGTTTGTTTAGGTATTGGATCAAACGGTTTTAAAAATGATTACGAACTTGCTACCTATCCTGGAGTAAGAAGACTTTTTTCAAAACTTATTAATGAAAAAGGTTTTTGTAAATCAGACTTTACAGATATAGAAACATCTTTGCCAAAAAATATTGCTAATAGTGAAGATTTAGAGCAAATAAAAAACACAATAAAGATTTACACAAAAGTTTTACCGGTTTGTCAAATTGTTCAAAATCCTGAAAGTGAAGAAGGACGAAAAATAATAGCTGGATTTGTTGCTGCGTATGCGAAGCTTAGAAATTGGCCATCTAATAAAGAACATCATAAAGCAATTTCAGATGCATTAGAGCCTTTTTTAGACGAAGAGAATATAGATGAAGTTGAAGAAATAAAAAATCTTCTTATTGAGAGAAAATATGTTGTTCTTCAAGGATCTCCCGGAACCGGTAAAACTAGAACAGCAAAGAAAATTGCAGAAAAAATAAAAGCAAAAACATTTTTCACTCAATTTCACGCAGAGACAAGTTTTTCTGATTTCATATTTGGTATTCGTCCAGATTTGAATAGAAATGAACTCATCTATAAAGAAAATTTAGGACTTTTTACTACTGCTTTGAAGTATGCGAAAGAAAATTGCAATGAAAAAGTGATTCTAATAATTGATGAGATTAATAGGGCTAATCTTTCTAATGTTTTAGGACCAATTTTTTATTTGTTTGAACACAAGATGGATACATGGGATGTTGAAATAGAAATTTCTCCTGACTTTAAAATTAATAAATTGCCTGATAATTTTCATGTCATCGCGACCATGAATACGGCAGATAGAAGTTTGTCTGTAGTTGATTTTGCATTGAGAAGAAGATTCGCATGGTACGATTTAAAGCCAACACCTATACACGGAGAAAAGAAAAAATTGGCAAATCTTACTGTGTTTAAAATAAATAATTCCGAAGAATATTTCTTTCTTGAAGATTTCTCTAAAATTAATGAAATTTTTAATTGGTACGCTTCAAGTAATGAGCTTTCATTACAACCTGGACAAGGTTATTTTATTGCGAAAAGTGAAGAAGAAATGAAAAGTAGAATTCAATATGAAATATTTCCACTGATAAAAGAATATTTGCAAGAAGGATTAGTTAGAAATGCTAAAGAAGAATTTAATAATTATTTTACTTCACGTATAAATCAATCACTTTTTGAATGAGTAAGTTATTAGATGTTTTTTTTGAGATGCCTTGTTTAACTGAACAATCTATTCAGTTGAATGGGATTTATTTGCAAAAAAAATGGTTTAAATCAGTTGACCGAAGAGTTATTGGTCAGAGTCTTCAAAAGTTTATACAATATAATTTAGCTCAATTTAAATTTTTAGGGATTCAGCCATTGATAATTGGCACTGATCAAAATACTTCTTTGATTTTTCGATCATCTGGTTTTATTGGAACTGTCCCATTAAGAGCACCTGATACGGGTAAACAAATAGGTGATTTTGTAGTAATACCAAGATTTACTGGTCGTGATCGTTTCGAAGATTACATCGAAATTGTGAACTTACTTGGTGCGGAAATAAGCCCTGAAATTATTGATAGCTTACCTCTCGCTTCGGGTAAAAATTTTCGGCCACCATTATATTTAGAAGCAGTAAAATTTATTGCCTCTCTTGAAGCTTTATTGTCTAAGCCTTGGTGTAAATTTGATAATGTTGAAAAAATATCAACTCAACCAAAGGGACAAATAAATTGGAATAAATACATCAACAATGAATTTAAAATTGAAAATCGATTAAAGTTTCCTATCCGAAAAAATGTATTAAGCGAATTTCATGGTGAGTATGCAGAAGTACGCTATGTATTTGACATTTGTAAGCGCGAGTTGCTTTCTTCAAATACTCCCCAAAGAATTAAAAACACCATCAGAGCCCGGTTAAATTTTATTGAAGAAAAATTATATAATCACAAACCGAAAATAACGAATAACATTACAATTAAAACATCTGATAATGCAATTGTAAAATCTTGTAAAAAACAAGCTAATAAAGTATTAAACTTTAATTTAATTGATTCTACTGCTTGGAGAGTCGATTTTTGTGATGTTTTTGAAAAATTTGTTCAATATATTTTCAGAGAAGTTGCTAAAGAAACTGGCGGTAGATTATTTTCAAATTTCAAATTACATTCTAAATCTTCTAAATACTATTCTTGGGAATTAAAACATATTGAACCGGATGCTATTTATCATAAAGAAAATTTCATGGTATTCATCGATGCTAAATATAAATCTAATCTTTATAATAAGTTTAGTATTAGTGAAACTCTAAAAGATGATTACAGACACGATTTGCATCAGATTATGGCTTATTCTTCATTTGGTAAGACAGATTTAAAGTTTGGTTTTCTTTGCTATCCATCTGATCAATTAGAAATAAAAATAATAAACTATAAAAACACAATAAACGAAGTGACAAATATGATTTATGTACTTGGAATACCATTAAAAAAAGACATTATAATTGAAGCAAAACGTTTACTCATAAAGGAGCTTAGTATCATTGAAAATACGATAGAAAATTTCTAATTATTAAAGACTTAATAAAAAAAAATCTAATAACCCCAAAAGCCCTAGCCCTGATGGGAACGGCATCCTTTTGTGGAGGGGTTCGCCACAAAAGATATAGTGGACAGCAGGAAATAGCTCCTAATTAAACTCTACTTTTACTTCCCTTTCTTCCCCCACTTAATCTTCATCTTCCCATTTTCATCCATAGCAAGTAAGTGCAAAACAATTCCGCGTTCTCTAACCGCATCGCGTTCTTCTTTGCTTTCTAGTTTTGCATCGTTTTTGGAGTTACGAAGCGGAACCGTCAGCGCAAGATTGGTGCCCCGGCCAAAGGAGTAAACGCCTTCTATATCGAAGTTGAGCACGCTGGAACTTATGGTAAGATCGTTTACGTCTATTTGCTCGCCGCGAAGTGTGAGATCGCCAGATAAATCACTGAAAGTAATGTTTTTGACATCGCGAAACGGAAACGCAAATTTGCCGACTTTGACAATAGGCTCAAAATTGACTAAAGCACCCTGAATGACATTAAATTTTAAACTTCCGCGCATGGAGTTGACAATCAAATCGCCTTTGCTGCTCATGAGTCCCGTTACGTTGGCTTTGCTGCTGAGTTTTCCTTTTATGTTTTTTGGGTCAAAAGATTTGATTTCGAAGTTATTAAAGGACTTTAAAAAACTGGCAATATCCACACGATTGACTTGGGCTACAGAACTAAAAACAAAATAGTTTCCTTTGGGTTCGATCGCACCGTTAAAAGCAATTGTACCTCCGGAGGTTTTTACAGTTCCGTTTTTGAGCAATAATTTGGACTCCAGCATTTGCAGGGTTGCGCGCGTATCGGTCGCCGTTAGCGCGCCGTAATTGAGTTTATCGGCTTTTAGGTTAATGATAACAATGCATTTTTCGATTGCCGATTTCATCTGGTTGGAGAAATTGACATTCTTTTTAGCCGATTTGCTTTGAGCTGTTTTCTGTGCCTGCGATTTTTTCAGCACTCCCAAAAACTGTTTTACATCGATATTAGGGCAGTAAATATTCCAGTTTACGACCATTTTTTCGGGTGCGTCGTAATAGAGATTCAGGAAATTATCGATTTTTCCGTTGATCTGTATGATGTTTTTTTTGTGTTTGTAAGCAATTTTTTTAATGAAAAGCGCTTGTTCTGTAAACGACAATTGTACAGCCGTTTTTTCTGCCCGAATGTTTTTGGGAACAAAATCGAATGTGGCTTCTTGTATGTCTACTTCGCCAATAAAACGAGGTTTGGTAATGTATAAATCGACAATATCAAACTGAAATTTTAAGTTGGCACGGGCATGACCGCTTTCAAAATGAAACATTTTTTCATTCATCATTGCGTTTAGTTTTGTCACATCAAAATCAGCATTTATGAGTCCGGTTGCAATAGGTTTTTCTAAATTGCTAATTACAGCCTGCGGAATTTTTAGCGGAATAGTTTCGTATTCGCCCACAAAATGGGTAAGTACCACAGCCGAATTGGGGTCATTAAATCCTTTTTCGACCTTAAAATTATTAGTGGAAATGCCTCTGAAACTGCAATTGGTAAACACGCCGTCGGGAATTGTCAGTTCGTTGTTTTTGATGAAGGCCTGAACTACAATTTTGGGGTCGCCTTCTACATTCAGGTCACCTTTTATATCGCAGTTTGCATCAATTGGTTTTTTTAAATCAAACTGATTGAGCTTGGTGCTGATGTTTCCGGATAATAAATCGGATGCATTTTTCCATAAAATATGAGTTCCGATATTTATTCCGAAAAGCGAATTACTTTTGGCGATATTAAAAAACGCTTTGATATCAAACTGATCTGATCCAATTTTAAATTGTTGGGTCTCGACCGTTATTTTTTGACTTTCCTCTGCATACGAAATGTCCAGATTGCCTTCGACTTCTCTTTCTTTGGCAAAACTGCCGTGAACGGTATTAAAAGCCAGACTGTTTATTTTGGTTTTCAGGTACAAATTGGTCTGCCAGTTATCATCATCAAATTTTACTTTTGATTCTAATTTTAGGACTTCAAAATCAAATAATTTATGACCCAGATGATTGTCTATTATTAGATGGACATCGTTGAGGTTGATTTCCTCAATTGTTGTTTCGCGTTTTTCCTTATCTGCTGTATCTTTTTTATTTTTTGGTTTAAAGATATTGACATTAGAATATCCGTTTTGGGCTTTATAGATATAAATATCGGCGTCGTTAATCAGGATTTTATGAATGTTGATTTCGTTTTGCAATAAACTCCAGACGTTTAAACGTGCTTCAATTTCTTTTGCTTTTAGTAAAGTATGTTTGTGTGTTGGATAAAGTTTGTCCTTGACTTCGACATCTTTTAAGGCAAGCGTAAAATTCGGAAAACCGGTCAGGAACTTGTATTGAAAATCAGAAATGTGAAATTCGCCATTTATGTTTTCATTGATTTTAGTGTTGATTTTGGCAATTATTTCTGTTTTATTGCGATTAAAATAAAAAGACAAAGCGCCTGAAGCCAAGAGAATTAAAGCCATACAGACTAAAACAAAAATGCCAAACCGCTTGGCATATTTTGCCAAAGTTGCCGATTGAAACCATTGTTTTATCTGGAGTAAAGTCGCATTCATCTTTATAATTCAGGATATTAAAGATAAGGTAAAAATCTGACGATATTTCAAAAAAGCCGTACATTAGCACGTTGTAGGTTTTAACTTTCAAAATAAGAATTTTAGTACTAATATAATTAATGACAATACGTTTATAATGAAAACTAATTTATGAATGACGTTTGATTGGTTTAAAATTTCTAAATTTGTACTCAAGTTAAAGAACTAATTAAAAAATGTTCCCTCAGAGAGATCAAAGGGATGAACTTAAATAAAATTATTATGGCATTAGCAATAACAGATGCTACTTTTGATGAAGTAGTTTTGAAATCAGATAAACCAGTAATGGTAGATTTTTGGGCAGCATGGTGCGGTCCTTGTAGAATGGTTGGTCCAATCATTGACCAATTAAGCGATGAATACGCTGGTAAAGTTGTGGTTGGTAAAGTAGATGTAGATGCTAACCAGGAATTTGCTGCAAAATATGGTGTGCGCAACATACCAACCGTTTTGGTTTTTCATAACGGTGAAGTAGTAGGGAAACAAGTAGGAGTAGCTCCGAAACAAACCTACGCAGATAGTTTAGACGCTTTGTTGTAATCGTAAGATTATAATTTATATAAAAAAGGTTTGACGAAAGTCAAGCCTTTTTTATTGGTTTTTTTGTCACGAATTGTACTAATTAATAGAGATTTAATATTTTTAAATTCACGCAGATTCTGCAGATTTAGCAGATTATTAGTAATAAGTCCCCTTTATCTGCCAAATCTGCAGAATCTGCGTGAGAATAACTAATTCGGAAGAATTAGTGCAATTCATTGCAAAATTTTAGCGTAAAAGTAGTTCCAAAACCAGTTCTGGAATCGACCTCGATTTTGCAATTTATGGCGTTGGCGAGATCCCGGATCAGGTGCAATCCCAGACCAGATTTAATTCCGACCACTTCTGAATCATCATAAAGAGCCTTAAATTTTTCCTTAGTGCCGCCAGAACCATTGTCTGTTACAGAAAGATAATTGGTGTTGTTTTCCTTCCAGGCTTTCCAGATAATGTGTCCGTCTGGTGTTTTGCCAAGAGCCTGAATGGCATTTCCTGTTAGATTTCTGATAATTGTTTTTAAATAATTTTCATCGGTTTCCAGAATGATATTTTCAGGATTCTCAAATGTAATTTTTACGTTATCTGCACTCGAAAAATGTTTTTGGGTTTCTTCAAACAAAACAGCCACAGCCACTTTTTTATGCTGAGGTTCAAAGTTTTCCATTTGCCCTTTGCTCCAAAGCAAAATATCTTCCATAGACGACAATAAGTTTTCGGCTCCGGTAATAATTTTGTTTTGCATTCTGGCAGCAGTTTCTTCGTCTATGAGTTCAGGACTTTCTTTTTGGAGATGCAAAAAATGAATTAGATTAGAAACCGGACTTCTCAAATCATGATTTAAGATACCAAAAAAACGTGCTTTAATTTTATTGGCCTCATCCAGTTCCTGATTTAAAAGCTGCAGTTTTTGATTTGTTTTTTTGCGGTTTCGACTTTGGTTAAATATTAATAATCCGATTATAGCGACAAGCAAAATACCGCCGATTAAGAAATACCGTTGTTTTTTGGCTTCCTCAATCTGAATGTTTTTTACTGTATTCTGAATCGAGAGATTTTTTATTTCCTGTCCTTTTGTTTTGTTCTGATAGCGGGCTTCGGCATTGGCGATGTTTTGTTTGGCAGATTCCTGCAGCATTTCGTCATTATATTTGCTGTAGATTTCGTTGTAGCGATAAGCTTCTTTCCAGCTTCCCAAAGCAGCATAACTTTGCGAAAGTTTTTTATTAATGTTTACAAAAGATTCCTTGTCATAAGTCAGGGCGTTTTGAGAAGCAAGGGTAAGGATTTTAATAGCCTTTTTGTACTCTTTTTTTTCGTATAAAACACGCCCCATTACGGCATTGGCTTCCATTAAAATTTCATCATCATTGGATTTTTCTCCCAGCAAAACCGCTTTTTTGGCATAATTATAAGCCGCATTTATTTGATTTCTACCTATAGAAAACTCAGACATGCTTCTGTTGGCAAAACTCAGATTTAGAAACAGAGAATCCTTTTTAGAAGGATAAGTGTATATCAAACTGTAATATTTCTTAATGCTGTCCTGTTTTTTGAGAGGAATAAAACACTGCAGATAATAATTGCATAGAAAAGCCCTCACATAAGGAGAATTTTTTACATACGGTTTTGCTTCATTCAGATATTCGATTGCCTTATTGTATTGCTTCATTTTTACATACGCACTCCCAATCTGACTATATGAAATACCAATGTTTTCGTTGTTTACTGGGCTTTTATCGAGTAATTTTTTGTAGCTAATAGCTTTTAACTGAAAATGAATAAAGGACTCATATTCTGAATAATCGAGATAATATTCTCCCAGGCTTCCGTTGAGAACCGCCTGCGTATAAGAGTTTTTTGTAGTGTCAAGTACTTTTTTGATATATGTAATTAATTCTTTTCGTTTTGAAGTTTGATTAAGTGAATAATAAATATAATTCAGTCGCATCAATGAAGATGTTTCATTTTTGAGATGCCTGGCTTTTTGTGCATACTTTAAAGCAAGCTCATAATTTACCAAAGCTTTTTCGTACTGATTATTGCTAAACTCATAAGCAACGCCTTTATAAAGATAAAATCTGCTCAGGTAAGCAGGATGGTTTTTAGAAAGATAAATTCCTTTTTGCGTAATTCTTAATAGTTTTGGATAATCTTCTAAATCCAGAGCCTCATTAGCATATTTTAGCCAGATTTTTAGTTTTTGGTCTGTGGTTTTATAACGGTCAAGATTGGGTTCCTGCTGAGCAAAAACAAGAATTGGAAACAAATACAAAAACCAGAAACCTATTCTTTTCATGAAATCAGGTTTAGGTTTTCCTTATAACTTCTTCCTACCGGAATGGCCACATTATTGTTTAAAAGAATTTCGCTCGAATTTATTTTCTGGATAAATTGCTTCTGAACGGCAAAACTCCGATGAATGCGAATAAAAGACTGAAAATGATCTTCTTTTAATAAATTTCCGATGCTTGATAAAACACAATGTCTTTTCTTATCTGTAATAATAAGTGTGTAATCCTTAAGGGCTTCGAGATACAAAATTTCATGAAGTTTGACTTTCGTTTGTTCGTGTCCTTCTTTTATATAAATCGTGTCACCGCCAATGCTGGCTTCAAAAAGAGAAGCTTTGAGTTTAATTTCCATAAATTCCTCAATGCGGTTAACGGTTTGGGTAAAACGATCGAGTTTTAAAGGTTTTACGATAAAATCTAACGTTTCGATCTGGAAACTTTCTACGGCATGTTCCGGGTGTGCAGTGATAAAAACGCAAACCGGAATTTCTAATGCTTTTTTCCTGAAATCAATTCCGTTTAAACCCGGCATATCAATGTCAAGAAACAAGATATCAATATTTTCTTTTTCTAAAAAAGGAAGCGCATCTTCTGCATCTTCAAAAACACCCAAAATATCCAGAATCGGAAATTTTTTAGCGAAAGACAATACGGTTAATCTATCAATTTCGTCGTCATCAATAATAATACAAGTGTATTTTTTCATCATTCGAACCTCAATTTATGTTGTCTGTCTATTTAAAATGTTGTTTGTCTATTGGCTGTTTTCAGGCCCGTTTTATCGGCGCAAATTTGTCCTGTAATTAATTCAAAAGCTGGAAATAAACATCAAATATAGCTTTCTGACTGTTACAAAAATAATGTTATTGAATTAAATACGAATCATTTAACGAATTTAAAAACTAAAATTATTATGAAATTTTTAAAACCAATTATTACAATTTTTTTACTTGCAATTTTTGCGATTTCATGCAGCAGCGATGACGGAACTGATGGTGTTGATGGGCAAGCAGGGGCACCGGAAGCAACAGCTACCGCAAATGTTATTTATAGCGCATGGTTAACAGCTCCGGTGGCCGCTGTAGAATCAGTAGACGGCACTTCTGGAATGTCTACAAGTCTTGTCGCTCCGGAATTAACAGAGGATATTCTTTCAAAAGGAACCGTATTAGTATATGTGTCCTTCGGTTCTGGCTCATTTTCATTGCCTTATACATCAACAGCAGGCGGATTTGTTAATACCATTACCGCTATTTCTTCTCTAAAGAAAATCAAATTATTCAGATTTAGACATGATCAGGCAGCAACTGTAAATATTCCTACATCACTTAGCTGGAGGTATATTCTGATTCCGGGTGGAGTTGCCGCTGCGACATCAAAAACGACAAAATTGGATTATTCTAAAATGAGCTACCAAGAAGTATGCGCACACTTTAATATTCAACAATAGTTTGCGATACAATAAATTATAAAACGACCTAAAATTTTAATATTATGAAAACTTTAAAAACCATCTTTACAATAATGTTACTTTCAATCTTTATCTCATCATGCAGTAGTGATAACGACAATGATAACAAGCCAAAATTTGCAACCGAAAATCCATTGGCATCTTATTATACTCAAAGCGGTTTTACTACTGTAACCAACTTCATTGATTCGGGAGATTATGAATTTGGACTTGTGTTTACACCGACAGTTAAAGGTAAAATTAAAGCAATTACTTTAAAATTACCTGCAATAAGCCCATCAGTACGTGTTACAATCTGGGATTATGATGCTAAAACAGTTATACGTTCAGAAACAATAAACGTGGCAACAGCAGATGTTCAGGTTTCAAAAGAAATTAGTGAACTGGCTCTGGAAAAAGACAAAAAATACGTGATTTCTATGAATGGAAATGACTGGTACAAAAAAAACAAGGCAGATAATACTGCAGCTACCTATCCGATAGTTGCCGGGAATATCACAATTAATGAATACAGATGGCTTTCGGGAACGGCGCAAACTTTTCCAACAAGCGTTTCGGCAACCTACAATGCCGGAGATTTAAGTTTTGATTTTCAGCAAACGGAGTAATTTGTTTTAAATAGTTTAATTAGTAGTAAAGGTCTGGCGTAAGTCAGGCCTTTTTTTTGTTAATCAGGAAAAATTCGCGAATTAGTAACCGACTTTTTTAAAGAAAACCCTAATTTTATTCCGATATTAAAACGAAACCTGTTTCAGGCAGAAGACGGTTTTGACCGCGAGCAGAATATAAAAAAAGAAACCGAATGAAAATCGAATCAGAAATAGAGAAAGTTTCCAGTTTTCAGCATCTCGAAATGCTGGCCAATCAGGTTGTAGAAGGTTTTATTTCGGGAATGCACAAAAGCCCGTTTCACGGATTTTCGGCAGAATTTGCAGAACATAAAGTCTATAATGCCGGCGAAAGTACCAAACATATTGATTGGAAATTGTTTGCCAAAACTGATCGTTTGTACACCAAACGTTTTGAGGAAGAAACCAATTTGCGCTGTCATATTATTGTCGATAATTCTTCGTCGATGCATTATCCGGAACTAAAACCAAATCAGCCTTTTTATGAGAAGAAAATCGGATTTTCAGTTTTAGCGTCGGCGGTTTTAATGAATATTTTAAAGAAACAGCGCGATGCCGTAGGCTTAAGCGTTTTCTCTGATAATTACGAATATTATGCACCCGAAAAAGGAAGCGATCGTCATCACAGAATGCTGCTCAATAAACTAGAGCAATTACTGGAACAGCCAAAAGTCAAAAAAAATACAGATACCATTACTTATCTTCATCAGATTGCAGAAAAAATGCATCGTCGTTCGATGATTATCTTGTTTACCGATATGCTTCAGTCAGAAGACGATGAAAAATTATTTAATGCCCTGCAGCATCTTAAACACAACAAACACAAAGTCGTTCTGTTTCATGTTGTTGATTATAAAACAGAGCTGAAATTTGATTTTGATAACACACCGCGAAAATTTATTGACCTCGAATCCGGAGAAGAAGTATCGATTTTTGCAGATAATGTAAAAGAAGAATACGAAAAAAGAGCCGAAGAATACTTTAAAAACCTTTCTTTGACCTGTGCAAAGAACCAAATTAAGTACGTTCCTGTAAATGTTGGCGACAGTTTTGAAAAAATATTGACCACATATTTGGTTGAAAAACAAAACTTTGTATAATATTTTAAATATTTATTTTATTTTTTTTACAAAAACACTTGCAGAAATGAAATTCTGTACTATCTTTGCAACCGCAATAACGCAGAGGTTTGGTAGTTCAGTTGGTTAGAATACATGCCTGTCACGCATGGGGTCGCGGGTTCGAGTCCCGTCCAGACCGCAATATTGGGAGAAGCCTTTCTTAACAGAAAGGCTTTTTTGCCCAAATACGGTATCTAAGATTAGTTGTGTTGTTTTGCTACGAATTTGTAACTCGTAGCTGGTTTAGTAGTTAGACCAATGAAAAGCTTTCCACTTTTGTGGATGGCTTTTTTGATTTAAGGCATGTCGAGCTTAACCGCAAAGGGCGCTAAGAATTACGCAAAGTCCGCAAAGTTTTTTTTAAAGCTTTGCGGACTTTGCGTTTTTAACCTTGCGTTCTTTGCGGTTAAATAAAGGCTTTTTTGATTCCAACATCGGAATTTGGTCCCGAAGCCGCGGGATTAAAATCTTGGAATTTATTTAAAATCAGAGGGTTAAAAATTTATTGATTTTATTCGCAAAAACCCTTGCAGAATCCAACTTCTGTCGTATTTTTGCAGTCACAATAACGCAGTGGGTTTGGTAGTTCAGTTGGTTAGAATACATGCCTGTCACGCATGGGGTCGCGGGTTCGAGTCCCGTCCAGACCGCTTAAATATTAAAATGCCTTTTCTTAACGGAAAGGCATTTTTTTTTTATAATTATCCCTTTATTTATGTTTTACGTTTATATTATTTATTCAAAAACTTTTGACGTTTATTACAAAGGTTTTAGCGAAAATATTCCCCATAGATTATTATATCACAATGAAAATAGAAGTAAATATACTTCTAATAAAGGGCCATGGGAATTAGTTTATTCAAAAGGATTTGAAACTAAAAAAGAAGCTTTAATTGAAGAATTGAGATTGAAAAAGTTAAATAGAAAATCACTTGAAGCTTTAATTTACGATCAGAAATAAGAAAGGTAAAGTGATTAGAATACATGTCTGTCATCTCGTCTAGAGACGAGACGGGTTCGAGTCCCGTCCAGACCGCAATATTGAGAGAAGCCTTTCTTAACAGAAAGGCTTTTTTGTTTTTTGTACTTAACCATTGTGACAAAAAGCAATTGTTTAAGGTTTCAGGTTTCTCATTTTATGTCATCCTGAGGAACGAAGGACCACACGAGAAGCTCCGCACAGAAATTCGCCAATCTTAGTAGAGTTCCGTTTGTGGTCCTTCGTTCCTCAGGATGACAAGCAATCAATCTGAAATAACCATCATGACTGCTAAAAACCTTGTGAATCTCTGTGAAATAAAGCTTTATTGCCCTATCTTGCGAACCGTTAAACAACAATATAATATGAGCCAGCAATGTGTAATTTTTGATATGGACGGCGTGATTTGCCACACCAATCCGCATCATGTAAAAGCTTTTGAAGCCTTCTTTAACAATTACAAAATCCCTTATACAGAGCAGGAATTTGAGGATCATATGTACGGAAAACATAATGGTTACATCCTGACATATTTCTTTAAACGTGCTATCGCCGGAGAAGAACTTACCAAACTAGAAGACGAAAAAGAATCGATGTTTCGTGATATTTATAAAGACAAAGTCGAAACGATTCCGCATTATTTGAAGTTTTTGGAGGAACTAAAATCCCGCAACTTCAAGACTGCCGTTGCAACCTCTGCACCGCGCGCCAATCTCGATTTGATTATAAAGGCTTTGCAAATAGAAGATAAAATGAATTCGATGATGTCAAGCGAAGATGTACAACATCATAAACCAAATCCAGAAGTGTATCTAAAATCGGCAGAACGTGTTGGGGTTTCTCCGTCTGATTGTGTGGTTTTCGAAGATTCATTTTCGGGCGTTACAGCGGGACTAAATGCCGGGATGAAAGTAGTAGGTGTTTTGAGCACACATACAAAAGAACAGCTTCCGCCATGTGATTTTTATATCAATGATTATAGCGAAATTAATGTCGATAAGGTTTTGGAATTACTGAAGAGGTAATAAAATTCAAATTTTTAAATTCCAAATTCAAAACTACACAAGACACGAGAGATCATGATTGCGATGGACGGATTAAAATCCATCCTTACAATATTTTTTGTTCCGATGGAACTTCTTTATAAAATTCCGTAGGAATGATTTATTCTCTAGCAACGGATTTTAATCCGTTGAAACGAAAAGTAATCACAAACTAAGCGGATTATTAGCATTTAAAAAAAAATCCAAATGAATTGCCTCCTGCTTTAGCTGGAGGTTTTTTTGTTTGAAGAAAAGGCTTTTACCTGAAATTTGAAATCGAATTATGTATTATCTTGAAAGAAGATAATTATAAGCATTGTAATTGTAAATACAAAAACAGAAGAACTTACTAAAAGCCAAAAAAGTTTTAAAAATAATTTGATTTTCAAATCCCGAACAATCAAAATAGAATTTGCTAAGGAGAAAACAATAAGTACAAGACATGTAAGGAAAATTCCAATGTTGCCATAAACATATATCCATCGAAATTCGAGAGAATATCTAAATCTCCCAATATAATGTTTTGTTAGACAGCTTAAAATAAATAAAGCAGGAATTGCAATAGCAAACTTTTGTGTAAGATGGAGATTCTTGTATTTATTCAATGTAAAACTTCTAGAATTATTTCAAAGGAAAATCAAGCAATTCCTTAGGTTCAACATCTAAAGCATTGGCGATTTTTACAAGAGTTTTTACGCCTGTATTTATTTTAGCGACTTCTATTCGTGCTATTTGAGATTTAGAAATATTACAGTCGTCAGCTAAACCTTGTTGAGATAAGCCTTTCTTTTCACGCAACTGTCTTATGTGAATGCCAAGATTTACAATAAAAGTTTCTTCTGAAATATTCATCTTTCAAAAGTGAAAAGATTTATTTTGTTCATGTAGGCAAATTAGCCTACAATTTATTATATTTGAATTAAATAAAAAATAAGACAATGGCTACAAATACTTTTTCAGAAGAAATGGAAATTAGGTTAATTGATTTTTTTGCAAATGATATTGATCCAAAACATATGGCTAAATCAATACGAAAAGTGAATTATTTATTGGCCTTAAACGCAATGAAAGAAAAAGGAAATCTAGGTGTAGAAAATCTGGAAAATTGTTTTTATTGGCTAAATGAGTTAGCAGAAATTTTAAACCCTTATTTGGAGGCTGAGTAAGAAAAAGAATCGTTTTAAACAAAGTTCATTTCGACGAAAGGAGAAACCAAAAGAGCAAATCGACAAAAATTGAGATTTCCCCCAGAATTTTTTTCATGATGTACACTTGTCGGTAATGCTCAAATCTCCTTTCGTCAAGATGAATGATTATTGTTTATTCAATTACAAATTTTTCAATAAAAAGGAAGTATAAAGTTTGTCATTCCGAGGAACGAGGAACCGCACAAGAAAATTCCGCAAAGAATCGCCAATCTTTATCGAGCATTTTTTTAGAGGTAAAGATCTAAATTTCTTATTTATTCTAGTTTATGAAATTTTAAATTATTTCAAAAATAGCTTAATAATACCATTTGTTTTCAACCCAAGAAGGTCTATTTGATTTGATAAAATTAAAGGCTTCTTCACTTTTAATTTCAGGAATATCAATATCCTTAGGGGTTAAATTTTTATCAACAAATTTACTTAAAGAAACTGATGCATTCATTCCATTCATGATAAAACTGTTTCCAAACTGTTGATTTATGAATATGATTTTCTTTCTTATTAGTCCAGAAATGGTAGGATCATCAATTGGAACTTCTAGTGAAGTACGGTTATTAATTAAAAACTCTCTTAACACTGCTTTTTCATGATAATCCAAATTTTTTAGGCTGTTTGTATATTCTTTTTTTATTTTGAAAAACTTTATTTCAAAATAAATTTTATTAAATAGCCAAATTACAAGATTAACTATCATTAATCCTGTTGTCGAGATAAAAGTTAAGCCTATAATCCATCCATAAGATTCATTAATCTTTTCTAGATGAATTTTCTTTAGTAAGGCTTGGTCAGCAAATAAAATAAAGCCTGAAAGTACAGCAAATAAAAAGAAAAATTTCGCAGGTAGTTTTGTTAAATCAAATAAGGCTTTAAAATTTTCCATGTACGATTTTATTAAAGTTTTTGTTGATAGGAAATCATTGATTGATTAATAAACTAAAATTGGGTTTTATCATAGAAAGTAAGTTCTTTGAAATTGTTTCGCTAATAATTCCTCCTGCGGTCATTTCAATAATTTTACCGGCTAAGAGTTGATGCCATTTTTTTTTCCCTAAGAAATATAATTCTTTTAATTCTTGGATTTCTTTTAACACATCGTCGTAAATTACTTGTTGTCCAGCTTTTAATTCATTGAATTGTTTTAGAATCTCCTCTAGTTGTGAATCTTTACTTATTTTTTCATCATAAGTAAACGTATCATTATTAATTTGAACACCTAAATTAATCAACTCTTGCTGTAAATAAAACATTAAGGTTTCTGCTTTTTCATTTTCACCACAATTTTCTGGATTTTTGCAAGTTTTTAGATGTTTTTGGTATCCTTCGTTTATCAAATCAATATGTGTATTTATGAATTTAATTTTGTCTAATTGATTTTCAAAGTCGTAAAGTTGAAGTTTTATATTATTTATTGAATCTCTTTCAGAGATATTTGTAAATGCAATATTAGATTCATAGGATCTATGAGCTATTTTTTTGATTATATCCATTTTAATTTAAGATTAAAAATTTCTATTCTTTCAAAAGTATAAATAGAAAATATAGAATAGATGTTGTAAATGAATTGTTTATCAACAATTTTAACAACAATAATCAAAAATGCAGTAAAAACAAAAAAGCTTCTGATTTCTCAGAAGCTTTTTCAGTGCGGATAATAGGACTCGAACCTACACGCCTTGCGGCACCAGATCCTAAGTCTGGCATGTCTACCAATTTCACCATATCCGCTCAATTGTGGGTGCAAAGATAAGCATAACTTCGAATATTCAAAGAAATTTTTCAAAAAAATTATTAATTCTCTTTTTTGTACATTTGGTTTTCTATAAAAATAATTTAAATGGAAAATATTAAGTCTTACGTTCAACAACATAAAGATCGGTTTATCAACGAATTGATCGAATTATTAAAGATTCCGTCGGTAAGTGCCGACACCGCATATTCACAAGATGTTATTGATACAGCAGAGGCTGTTAAAGAAAGTTTATCAAATGCAGGCTGCGATTTAGTCGAAGTTTGCGATACTCCGGGTTACCCAATTATCTACGGAGAAAAAATAATAGACCCCAATCTTCCAACGGTTTTAGTTTACGGACACTACGATGTTCAACCACCAGATCCATTAGAATTATGGACTTCACCACCATTCGAGCCCGTTATCAAAACAACAGATATTCACCCCGAAGGTGCCATTTTTGCCCGCGGTGCCTGCGATGACAAAGGCCAGATGTACATGCACGTAAAAGCGCTTGAATATATGGTACAAACGAACAATTTGCCTTGCAACGTAAAATTCATGATCGAAGGAGAAGAAGAAGTAGGTTCGGCAAGTTTGGCGTGGTTTGTAGAACGCAATCAGGAAAAACTAAAAAACGACGTAATCCTTATTTCAGATACCGGAATGATTTCTAACCAACAACCGTCTATTACGACAGGTTTAAGAGGGTTGAGTTATGTTGAGGTAGAAGTTACGGGCCCAAACCGTGATCTTCATTCAGGATTATACGGTGGGGCAGTGGCAAACCCAATTAATATTCTGGCAAAAATGATTGCTTCACTTCACGACGAAGACAATCATATTACGATTCCGGGATTCTATGACAACGTTCAGGAATTATCTGCAGAAGAAAGAGCAGAAATGGCTAAAGCGCCTTTTAGTTTAGAAAAATACAAAAAAGCCTTAAACTTAGATGATGTTTACGGCGAAAAAGGATATGTAACCAACGAGCGCAACTCAATTCGTCCGACATTAGACGTAAACGGAATCTGGGGCGGTTATCAGGGTGAAGGAGCAAAAACCGTTATTGCGAGCAAAGCTTTTGCTAAAATCTCAATGCGTTTGGTTCCAAATCAGGATTGGGAAGAGATTACAGCACTTTTCACCAAGCATTTTACCAATATTGCGCCAGCGGGAGTTACTGTAAAAGTAACGCCTCATCACGGTGGTCAGGGTTATGTTACACCAATTGACAGCATAGGGTATCAGGCAGCCAATAAAGCCTATACAGAAACTTTTGGAGTTCCTGCAATTCCGGTTCGTTCCGGAGGAAGTATTCCGATTGTAGCTTTATTCGAGAAAGAACTAAAAAGCAAAACTATCCTTATGGGATTCGGATTGGACAGCGATGCAATTCACTCACCAAACGAACATTTCGGAATTTTTAATTACCTGAAAGGAATTGAAACTATTCCGTTGTTTTACAAATATTTTGTAGAATTAAGTAAGTAAGATTAAGCTTTCCTAAAAGGTTTTTAAAACCTGTTAGGTATAAAGAATACGTTAATCTTTGTCAAAGTTTCAAACTTTGACAAAGTTGAATTCAATAGTATAAAATCCGTTCAGAAATGAGCGGATTTTTTTTTGGGCGTTGCCTCCGGCCGGGCTTTCGGCTATATCTTTTATTCCGTTCCACATCATAAAAGGATACCGCCTCAATCCCTAACGCGTTTGGGAGCCGCTAAGGTTTGAGGTGCTAGGATTCTATGGTTTTAGCATCGAAAATAAATAAGTTCCAGCTAAAACTTTGGAGCCTATCAAAAAAAAAATCGCCTTTACAGCTAATAAAATATGGTCCTTAGCAACTTAGAATCTCAAAAACTAAAATTTTTCTTGCATATTAAAAATTAATCTCTACATTTGTAGAGCAACATCTATATTTGTAGAGTAAAAATATATAAATGAGACAATTTCTAATCGTACTATTTTTTGGAATGATGCTTTTAAATTGTAAAAGCAAACCCATCAATCAAAAGATTGACAAGAAAAAAGAAGGCGTTTGGGTTGATACTTATGAGCAGGATAATGTAATCTATAAATCATTTGAATATTACAAAAAAGACCAGCCTGTAAAAAAATGGAAATCGTATATCAACGGAAAAATTTATAAAACCGAAAAATATAAAAACGGAATTTGCTCAGTAAAGTATTATTATGAAAATGGAAAAGTACAATCAAAAGGCAAAACAAAATTAGAATCTAATGCTGTAGAAACACATTGGTTTTATTTTGGAGAATGGAAATTCTATTCTGATAAAGGAAAATTAACCGAAATTAAAAATTACAATAACGGCGAATTGATTTCAGAAAAGAAAATAAAATAGCGGATCAAAAAACTTAGCAACTCAGTATCTCAGAACCTTAGAACCTAAAAATATGCAACTATCAAACTCAGAAGAACAATTAATGGAACATCTTTGGAAGCTTGAAAAAGCTTTTATGAAAGATCTGCTCGATGCGTATCCAGAACCGAAGCCGGCAACAACAACCGTCGCAACGCTTTTAAAACGAATGATCGACAAGAAATTTGTGGCTTATAATGAATTCGGAAATTCACGGGAATATTATCCGTTAGTCAAAAAAACAGCTTATTTCTCCAAGCATGTAAACGGCTTAATTAGCAATTTCTTTAATAATTCGGCTTCACAATTTGCGTCTTTTTTTACCACCGAAACAAATTTATCTGCCTCAGAATTAGAAGATCTTAAAAAAATAATTGATTCAGAAATTCAAAAAAAGAAAAAATGATAAACTACCTTTTAAAATCAGGAATGCTGCTTTTGGTTTTTTATGCAGTGTATAAATTATGGCTTGAAAATGAAAAAATGTTTCGTTTTAATCGCGCTTATTTGCTGTTGAGTTTGGTCTTTAGTTTTGTGATCCCTTTGCAATTAATTTCTGTTAAGCCTTTATTGGGTAATGCATTAAGTGTAATTCAACTAGACGGAATTGTAATTAGAACCAGTAATGCTGTTTTGACTAAAGATAATTCCGGACAAATTATAGCTTCTGTTTTAAATATAATTTATCTCATTGTTGCATTGTTATTAATGGTTCGTTTTGTTATGAATCTGTATTCTTTTTATAAGAAAACCAAAAGTAATAGCAGACAATTTTTGAATGATACCAACATAGTTTTAATAGAAGAACCTGTATTGCCACATTCATTTTGGAAATTTGTTTTTATCAATAAAGAAGAATTAGAAATGGGTAAAATTCCATTAGAATTAATAGCCCATGAAAAAGCACATTTGCAGCAAAAACACACGTTGGATATTCTTTTTATAGAAGTTTTGCAAATTGTTTTTTGGTTTAATCCGCTTATTATTTTGTTCAAAAAATCAATAAAATTAAATCACGAATTTTTGGCCGATGAGTCTGTAAATGAACAATTTGAGTCAGTAACCGAATATCAAAAGCTGTTATTGAATTTTGTATCTCATAAAAATACTGTTTCACTTGCCAGTAATCTTAATTATTTAATAACCAAAAAACGCCTTATTATGATGACTAAAAAAGAATCCCGATTTAAAATCATGTTTAAAGTATTGATTGTTAGTCTTGTTTGTGTCTTGTCTTTGTTTGTTTTTAGTTCAGAATCCAATGCTCAAAAAGTAAAGGACAAATCAGATTATGACATAATGATATCAAAATGTATAAACAAATCAATTGAAAAACAACCTGAATATCCAGGAGGAATTGAGGAATTTTATAAGCTTATAGGTATGAATTTCAAAGTTCCTGCAGAAGCTTCAAAGCAGAAATTAGTGGGTAAAGCCATAATTGAATTTATGGTAGAAAGGGATGGAAGCTTATCTGAATTTAAAATCGTAAAAGATTTGGGTTATGGTATAGGAAATGAAGCTATTCGCACGATAAAACTTTCTCCTAAATGGATTCCGGGAACTATAGATGGAAAGCCGGCTCGTGTTTTGTACACTCTGCCAATAACAATTCAAACAGAGAAATAGGTTTTTTAGGAAGGTGCAAAGGTTCAAAGATGCAAAGTGACAAAGTTTCCGGCTATTCATTAAACCTTTGAACCTTTGTTTCTTTAACAAAAAAAATCCGCTTCCAGACATAGAAGCGGATCAATTAAAAACTAAAAAAAATTCTCAAAAAAAAAAACTAAGCCATCACTAAAATAGATCAGGATTATATCCAAAGTAAGGCATCGCTTGCTCATTAAAAACAACACCATATTCCTCTAATTCTTTTAAAATCGGCAAATAAACCTCTTTGTTTATCGGAAGCTGAACCCCTGGGGTTGTGATTTTACCGTTTAAGATTAGCAATGTTGCCATTGCAACCGGTAATCCAACGGTTTTTGCCATTGCTGTATACGTTTGGTCGTCACCAATGCAAACCATTTTTGAGTCGATTTGTTTTTTCTCACCATTCAGTTCATAACCGAATTTATGGTACATCACAATCATATCTTTGTCTTCTGGTTCTAAGCTCCAGCTGTCCGAAAGTATTTTTTCTAAAATTTGTGCCGGTGTGGCATTTGACAGATTCACTTTTTTGTCGGGATTAAATAAATCCAGTTCCAAAAGCTTGTCCCACATAATATCGTCCTGATCAATTTTTAAAATCAGACGTGTTTTTATTTCTACAGAATCGGTTGGGTGATAAGGCAGAAATGAATTCACAAACTGGCGATAACTCATGTTTTCAGAATCTTCCATAATATAACTGTCGTCTGTCATTCCGAGCTGTACAAACATATTCCATGCTTTAGAAAAACCAACTCTGCGAATTGTTCCCCGGTATAAGGTCAGAATATCATCCAAGCCATAAATAGAACGGTATTTTAAAGAATCGCGGTTTGAATAGGCCTCAAATTTTCCGTAGCCTTCGACTTCGAGAAATTCAGTTCTTCTAAACAAGTTGCAATACGGAATATATTTATAAGTGCCTTCCTGAACAAACTTTGCTGCGCCGCCTTGTCCTGCCAGAACCACATTTCTTGGCGCCCATGTAAATTTATAGTTCCAAAGATTATTGTCTGATTCCGGAGCCACCAAACCGCCGCAAAAAGACTCAAAAAGAAGCATTTTACCACCTTTTTCCCTAATTTCGTCAATTACTTTCATGGCGCTCATATGGTCAATCCCGGGGTCAAGACCAATCTCGTTCATAAAAATAAGATTGTTTGCCCTCGCTTCAAGATTTAATTCCTGCATGGCATCACTTATATAAGACGCAGTAACAAGATGTTTTTTGAACTGAAGACAATCTTTTGCAATTTCGATATGTAAATGTGCGGGAAGCATCGAAATTACAATTGACGCATTTTCTATTGCCGCCTTTCTTTCTTCGGTATTAAATATATCTAAAGCTATCGCAGTAGCATTGGGATTTTGCTGTATTTTTTTTTCGGCCAAGGCCAAAGATAAATCAGCTACGATAAGATGAAGGTTTTCGCTTTCAGATTTAGATAATAAATATCGTATTAGTGAAGAAGCTGATCGGCCTGCACCGATAATTAAAATGCGTCTCATATTTTAAATATATAACACAAATATATTAAATTGTTATAAATATAACAATATTGTTTCCGTAAAAAAATCATTTATTTTTAAATTTAAGAATTACATCAATAAATTCCTTTAACTGAAAAAGATTTTTAAAACTAAAATGCTTTTTCAATTCTTTGAAGTATTTTTGTTTTATTATTGAAAGATATACAACATGAAAAGAAAAATTGTTTTAACGGGAGCCTTTATCGGAATGTTAGCTATTATTTTAGGAGCTTTTGGAGCTCACTTGCTAAAAAAGTGGCTGTCTGTTGATCAATTAAATACTTTTGAAGTTGGTGTGCGTTATCAAATGTACCATGCCTTATTTTTGTTTTTCCTTTCTACCAGAAAAGAACTTGCCGAAAAAACCTTAAAAACGATCTACGGTTTGGTTGTGGCAGGGGTTTTACTTTTTAGCGGATCAATCTATTTATTAGTCACTAAAGACTTAACAGTTTTTGATTCAAAAATTATCGTATTCGCAACACCTTTGGGCGGATTCTTATTAATTCTTGCTTGGTTAATATTATTTGTTACTATTTTGAGGAGAAAATCATAAAATCCCGAATAAAAAATTCTATCTAAAAATTAATCTTTAATTTTGTCTCATAAATAACATAAAAGCTTACTTATGTGAATTTTTATTTCTTTTTGTCACTATTGATAAAAAATATAACAATTCTCTTTTTTTAAATGCAACTATTTAAAAATCAAAGTAAAATGTGTTATCAATAAAAATCAAAACATACACAACGACAAATTTATGGACACTAACACACTTTTCTCGCAATCGATTTCGTTAAAAGAATTAGGAATTGAAAATGCAACCATTCGTTATCAATTATCAGCAGATGAATTGCATGCGATTACTTTGCAGTCAGGTCAGGGTGTTGAGAACTCTACGGGTGCATTGGCGATCAATACCGGAGAATTTACCGGGCGCTCTCCTCAGGATCGTTTTATTGTAAAGGACAGTATTACAGAAGATAAAGTTTGGTGGGGAAATGTAAATATCCCTTTTTCATCAGAAGCTTTTGATAAATTATATAATAAAGTAACTCAGTTTTTATCTGGTAAAGAAGTATTCGTAAGAGATTCTTACGTGTGTTCTGATCCAAATTACAGATTAAATGTTCGTGTTGTTACCGAAACTGCCTGGTCAAACCTTTTTTGCTACAATATGTTTCTTCGCCCCGAAGAATCTGAATTGGCAAACTTTACTCCGGAATGGACAGTAGTTTGTGCGCCAAGCTTTATGGCAGATCCTGCTGTAGATGGAACACGTCAGTCTAATTTTGCAATCCTTGATTTTACTAAAAAAATCGCTCTTATTGGAGGAACTGGTTATACAGGAGAAATGAAAAAAGGAATTTTTTCTGCTCTTAATTTTATTTTGCCGGTTTTTGAAAATACACTTCCAATGCACTGCAGTGCCAATGTTGGTGAAGATGGAGATACAGCAATTTTCTTCGGATTATCAGGAACAGGAAAAACTACTTTGTCTGCAGATCCTGATCGTAAATTGATTGGTGACGATGAGCACGGATGGACGAGTGAAAACACTGTTTTTAACTTTGAAGGAGGCTGTTATGCTAAAGTTATTAATTTGACGGAAGAAAACGAACCGGATATTTTCAGAGCAATTAAAAAAGGCGCTCTTTTAGAAAATGTAGTTTTCAAACCGGGAACAAATGAAGTAGATTTTGATGATGTTTCTATTACTCAAAATACACGTGTTAGTTATCCAATAACTCACATTGACAATATACAACCGGGTTCAATCGGACATAACCCAAAAAATATATTCTTTTTGACGGCTGATTCTTTCGGAATTTTGCCTCCAATCTCAAAACTGACTCCAGGTCAGGCTGCTTATCATTTTATATCGGGATATACGGCAAAAGTTGCCGGAACTGAAGCAGGAGTTACAGAACCACAGCCGAATTTCTCTGCTTGTTTTGGAGCGCCATTTATGCCTTTGCACCCTACACGTTATGCAGAAATGCTAACTAAAAAAATGAAAGATGCAGGAGTAAAAGTTTGGTTAATCAACACGGGCTGGACAGGCGGTGCATACGGAACCGGAAGCAGAATGAAACTTAAATATACACGTGCCATGATTACCGCTGCATTAAGAGGTGAACTTGATAATGTAGAATTTGAAAATCATGCAGTGTTTGGAATTGCTAAACCACAGTCTTGTCCAAATGTTCCTAGTGAAATTTTAAATCCTAGAAATACTTGGGAAGACAAAGAATTATACGATAAAAAAGCAATTGAACTAGCTCAGAAATTTAAAGCTAATTTTGCCAAATTTGAAGAGTTTGCCAATGCCGAAATCCTGGCTGGCGCACCGGTTACAGAATAAGGGAATTACTAATTCAAATTAAAAAAGCTGTTCATAAATGAACAGCTTTTTTTTGTTTCACCTTTTTGTCAGGCTGAGCGGAGTCGAAGCCCACACAAGTATTTCAAGTTCGTTTAACGTATTGAATGTTATTTAGTTTATGGCAGTACTTTGCGGGGCTTCAACTTCGCTCAGCCTGACAAACGTTTAGTTTTGAGTTCCGGTTTTCAGTCTCAATTGAGAAAGTGAAAACTTATTTCTTATCAATATGTTTCTGGATCAAATCCCAGGTGTAATAATGAAAGGTCATTCCGTTGCTCATGGCTACGAAAAGTCCGTTTTTGTATTTTGGGCCTAAGTTGATATTGGTAACATCTGCTCCGTCGCACTCAATAGTAGAGGTCGGGATTTCTGCCAAAAGTGGATATTCATTTGCTTTTCCTTTTGCACCTTCTCTGGGGTAAACCATAAAAGTATTCGCTTGTTGGTTTGATACTAAAATATAACCTGTAGAGTCTGTCTTTTTGTAAATCGCAATTCCTTCGTTATCTGCTTTGAAACCAGTCTTTCCGAAAATGGCTAATTCTTTATTATCGTTTAAAGAAGGATTAGCCTTATATTTTCTAATTCCGAACTGTTCATCACAATAGTAAACAAACCCTAATTCGTTATCAACCGCAATTGCTTCAATTTCTTTTTTACCGCTGTAGTTTCCAAATTTACGAACCACTTTTGCAACAGCAGTTTTTCCGTTTCCGGAAAGTTCATATTGCCATAAATAACTTCCAGAAGGACCCGTTTTTCTTCCCACAACAGCAAAAATCTTTTTATCACTTGGGCGTGTGTATAAAGCAACTCCCATCGGATCTCTTTCAGTATCGCCTTCAAAAACAGGAATCCCGCCATTATCAATTGGTTCTAAATCGGGTAAACTAAAAATTCTGATTTTATTGGTTTCGCGTTCTGTTGTAACAGCGATGTCAACTTTTTTTCCATCAATCAATAATCCGTATGCGATATCAACATTGTTTGGTCGTTGCAGCACAATTGATTTTTTAAGGATTTTTCCATTTAAATCAAAAGCATATAAAGCACCGTCAGTATCTTTATCTGTACCTACTATAATACTTTTTGAAGCATCTATAGGGTGAATCCAGATTGAAGGATCGTCGGTGTCGTGTGGTAAAGCTTCTGTAACAGCTGTAGGTTTTAAGGCATTTGGTGCGACAGCTGCTAACTTGTCATCTTTGCAAGCCGTAAAAGAAAGTGTCAGGAGTAAAAACGCAACTAAAGATTTATTTTTCATCATGTTTGTGTTAATGCAATTAGACAGAACCGCGAAGTCCTGTCTAATGTAAGATTTTTTAAAGGTATTTTTATAAGTCTAATTTCAATCCAAAATTATAACGCGCCTGATAATATTCAGCTTGTTTTGTATGCGTTTCAATACCTTGGTAATAGCGTAATGGCTGATTTGTTAAGTTATTAGCTTCTGCAAAAAGACGCAATTTTGGTGTGATTTTATAAGAAGCATTTGCGTCTAAGAAAAATTGCTTGTCGTAGTAACTGTCTTTATAAGAATCAGAACCCAATTCATCTAAATAATCAGAAGTAAAGTTTGTTGAGATTCTGGCAGAGAAACGTTTGTTCTCCCAGGACAATGATCCGTTAAACATGTGAGGCGTTGTTCCCGGTAAGCTGATGTCGTTTCTTTCGTTTCCGTCTTCATCGGCAATACCTTTTGCTTTAGATTTAGTGTATGTATAGTTTAAGTAGATACCAAAACCTTTCAGAAATTTACCAGGCAAGAAATCTAACTGACGTTGAAAAGCCACTTCAAAACCGTAAACATCAACATTGTCGCCATTTCTGGATTGTAAAAACGACCAGTTTTCTCCAACCGGAACAGGATTTGACTGATTTGGAAAATCAGCAGCAAATTTTTCTGTTGTATATTGATTGTCACTATAGTTATAAATGAAATCATTTAGTTTTTTGTAGAAAACACCTCCTGAAACCAAACCAACAGATTTGAAATAATTCTCAACCATAAAGTCATAGTTATAAGAATAGGTAACATCAAGAGCAGGGTTACCAGCCATAATTTCTTTATCTGCTGCAATATTGTTTACATAAGGAGCCAGCGCATAATAGTTTGGTCTTGCCAAAGCCGTTGTAGCAGCTGCCCTTAATACTAAATCTTTTGTGGCATTGTATTGAAAAGAAATACTTGGCAATACGTTTGTATAAGAATTTGTATTGTTTATTTTACTTTCTAATTCTTCTTCATCCAAAACGCGGTTTCCTGTATAATCGATATGGGTATTTTCTACACGGAAACCTAAAACCATAGATAGTTTATCATTAAAATCCTGATCCCATCTTACGTAAGCAGCATAGATATTTTCTTTAGCATTATAATTTACCGCTAAATATTCTGCAGCGTCTGCCTCTTTTTCAAACAATGAGGCATTGTTTAGGTCCAAACTTCCTAAAAATCCTGCAGAAGCAAAAGTTCCGGGAATATATTGGCTTCCCGGATTAAAATCTTTTCCGTCATAGAAGCTTGTCGGAACTTCAGATAATAAATCCATACCACTGTTTAATGGGCTGTAAGAATAGAAAATATTGTCTCTCGTTTTTTCTTTTAAACGAAGTCTCAGACCTGTTCTCAATCTTCCTTTTTCTGATGGAATAATAGTAAAAGGAAAACGAATATTTACTTTTGCACCAAATTCGCTTTCGCTGGTGTCATCTGTATTTTCACTAACCGAGTCAAATTCAAATTGGTCAATCGCTTCTCCGGCTGTTGTCACCACAGGAAATCTCGGATCTGATAAGTTTTCAAAAACATCCAGCCCTTTTTGACGGTATTCGATATAACGCTCGCCCGGACGGTATTCTCTTGCTTTTGCATAATTAGCAGACCAGTCCAGATCTAGTTTTGAATTGATTAAATGTTCTCCGCGAATAGAATAATTCTGCACACGCTGATCTTCTAATCTTCTGTTTTTGTTTCTGCTATTATCTACACCGCCTTTTGTCTGACGTTTTGCACGGCCTTCAAAACCAATGATTTCCTCCCCATTATAAAGTGGCTCAATATCATCATAAGTAGTTCTGAAACGGTTTTCTCTATCGTCTCTCCAGTTGTAGATTGCGTTGGCAAAAATGGTATTATTTTCATTAAATTTATAATCAAAAGCCAGAGATCCGCTGCGGCGAATACGTTGTACATCATATTTTCTAACTTCGGCAGCTTGTATAAAATCGTTTCCGAATTCATCCTTAACCCATTCGTTTTCGATGTTGTCAGAACCATAATCTACATTATTGTAAGAACCGCTTACAACAACTCCTAATTTATTGTTCAAAAAACGATTACCGTAAACTAAACCTGCAGTATAAGAAGCGTGGTCACGAATTGGTAAATAACCTCCGGCAAGAGTTGCAGAAATTCTTTCGCCGTTTGGAGTTGCTCTTGTAATTAAATTTACAGAACCTCCAATAGCATCTGCATCCATATCTGAGGTTAAAGTTTTGTTTACTTCGATAGTAGAAATCATATCAGACGGAATTAAGTCCATTTGAACATTTCTGTTGTCGCCTTCTGCAGAAGGTATTCTGTCGCCATTTAAAGTTACCGAGTTCAATGACGGAGCCAAACCTCTGATAATAATATTACGAGCTTCACCCTGATCATTTTGCATGGTAATACCCGGAACACGTTTTAATGCATCTCCAACATTGGCATCAGGAAAACGCCCCATTTGGTCAGAAGAAATCACGTTTCCGATGTTTTTATTATTTTTCTGTTGATTCAGTGCTTTTGCCTGACCTTTTAAGATGTCTCCAACAACCACTTCATTCAGTTCAGTACCAGAAGTCTTAAGCGCAAAATCAATTACGTTATTTTTTCCTTGCTCTACTTTAATTTCTTGTGTTGCAGATTCGTAACCAATATATTTAACTTCAACCTTGTACGTTCCTTCATTAATATTAAGAAGCTCAAAACGACCATTATAATCAGAAACGGTATATTTTTTTTCGCCTGTAATCTGGATCATGGCTCCAGGCAGCGGCAGTTTGTCATCAGCGTCTAATATTTTTCCAGATATTATAGCTTTCTGTGCAAAGCCAGACAGGGTTAATAAAAAGAATACTGTTAACAGATAAATTTTTTTCATTGTGTTGTGTTTATGTTCGATTGCGAAACTAAAACCTAAATATTATTAAACCCGTTCCAAAAAATTAACATAGTGTTATGATTTAGCGATTGTAGACTATATCAATTAATCTTAAAATAACATTTAAATGCCCGGATCTATAAATCAGAAATCAAAAACAATCAACTATTTGCATGAGAATCAAAATTTTGGCGTTAAATTTGCCCTATCAATCACAATCAAAAATCATCAATCATGTTAAAACAATTTTTCATCCTGTGCTCAGGAGCCGACCGCGATCTTCTTGATGGCTGTTCAGAAGGCGAACAAACAAAATATGTTGGTATTGGCGCCACCGTTTTCTTCACTGCTGTAATGGCTTTCTTAGCCAGTGCCTATGCGCTTTTTACCGTTTTTGACTCTATTTATCCGGCTTTAATTTTCGGTTTTGTATGGAGTTTATTAATCTTTAATCTGGATCGTTTTATTGTTTCTACAATCAAGAAAAGAGATCGTTTTATGGATGAATTTCTTCAGGCTACACCTCGTATCTTGCTGGCAGTCATTATTGCAATCGTAATTTCGAAACCACTGGAGATTAAAATTTTTGAAAAAGAAATCAATACTGTTTTATTAAAAGAAAAAAATGAAATGGAATTGGCCAATAAAAAACAAGTTGGCAATTATTTCAAATCAGATCTGGACAAGAACAAGGCAGAAATTGCAGGATTAAAAGCAGATATACTGAAAAAAGAAAAAGAAGTAAACGCTTTATATTCGACTTATATTACAGAAGCAGAAGGAACAGCGGGAACTAAAAAACTTGGAAAAGGTCCTGTTTATAAAGAAAAACGCGACAAACACGATGCTTCTCTAAAAGAGTTTGAAACACTGAAAAAAACAAACGAAGCTAAAATTGCCGAGAAAGAGAAAACCGGAAAACAGCTTCAGGCCGATTTAGATAAAAAAGTATCACAGACACAGCCAATAATTGAAGGTTTTGATGGCTTAATGGCACGTATTAATGCATTGAATAAATTACCCTGGCTGCCATCGTTTTTTATCATGCTATTGTTCCTGGCAATAGAAACTTCTCCTATTATTGCTAAATTATTGGCTCCAAAAGGTGAATTTGATTTTAAACAGGAAGAAGCCGAAACAGCAATGAAAGCAACTCTGGAACAAAACAAATACCAACGTGAGTTATTGAAAAATACAAGTGCGTCTATGCACGACAGGGTATACGCGGATATTGCAGAAGATAAAAGCCTCTACGATTTACAGCGTAAAAACGCCAAAGAGTTACTAGAACTGCAATCGCATAGCTTTGTTGAAAAACAGAAGGCAACATTGTAAATTGTGAAGTTCAAAAGTAATATGTAAACCGTGATCTGCAAAACAGGTCTCATCTATAAAATGTAAAAAGTCTTAAGCTCTAATGAACTTAAGACTTTTTTATTTTAGTAAAGAGGAGTTATTTCACTCTCATAAATTACATTTTTACATGTAACTTAATATCTCTTTTTTGAATGCATCATATTCTCCCTGCATAATCAAACCATTGTCAAGAAGTTTTTTGTAATTCTGTAATTTGTCAAAAAGTTCTTCTTTAGATAATTCGCTCAATTTACGATCTCCCGTTGGAGCTGGTGCCTGAGGCTGAATTTGCTCATAAGTTTCATAAACAGGAGCAGCAGGTAAAAATTCAGCAAAACTAGTTACTTCTTCAGTTTCTACTTCTTCAATTTCACTTTCTTCACTATCTTCTGTCTGTACTTCCTCAACTATTGGAGTTGCAGTGGCAACAGGATTTTTTAAAATGTCCAATTGTTCCTTAGCATAAGTAAAGATTTTACGAGCCTGAATTTTTGGAATATAATCTATAGAAGTCTGAATGTCAGTTTTTGTAGAGAAAGAAAACTCAGAACCTAAAATGTTTTCTTTGACAAAAGTACCAACAATTTCATCCCAGGTATAATCTGTAAAATCCATAGAAAGGCCTAAATTTTTTGGCTTGCAGATAATAATTCTTTTGTTGGTTAACACAATACTATCTGGAAAAACAGTGATTGCCGGTTTTTTCTGAACAGCAATATAGCCAACTTCTTCGCCTCTCATTAATAAATCACTGAGTTTTGAAGTAATTTTTTCAATCGCTTTTGGATCTTGTTCTTCGTTTAAAAACTTTTTAAATTGTTCTTTCATTTTTTATAAAATTGCTAAGTTACAAAGCTGCTGAGAAGCTAAGTTTTTTTTACTGACGTTGCAAATGTAATGCCTAATTTTCTAATTCAATAATTTCATTCTGTATTTTCTTTGTCAAACTTTTGAAAACCAATTCATACGAATGGTCAATCAATTCCTTAACCATTTTTAAAGGAAGATTTCCGTTTAAAGCAATTGTATTCCAATGCACTTTACTCATATGAAATCCAGGTTTGATTTCCTCATATTCGGCCCTTAGTTCTTGTGCGCGGTCAGGATCACATTTCAAATTTACAGATTGTTCGTTCTTTTCCCATTGCGACAGAGACGATAAAGCAAACATTTTTCCGCCTACTTTAAAAACCAAAGTGTCTTCATCAAAAGGAAAATGTTCTGTAACTCCTTTTTTTGAGAGGCAATATTCGTAGTACGTTTCTAAATTCATATCATTACATTTTTATTTTCTCTTCGGCTTTTTCAATTGGTTTTGCTACAAAATTTGGTGCATCAAAACGATATCCAAAATATAATAATCCGTATATTTTGTCATTTTCGATTCTGTTTTTGCTGTCCTCATTGTACCAATTGGCATTAAAATTAAAACTTGCACCAAAAAGAATGTTATCAGAATTGTATCCCACTTTAATACCTCCTTCCAAAAATCGCGTAAAATACGTTTCTTTTTCGACAGATTTAATATTGTTCTCAATCGCATTGTCTTTAGAAAAACGAATGCCTATTGATGGTGTTAAATTGGGTGCAATATAGAATTTCTCCTTAAATATAAAATTATAAAAATAACTCAATCCCAATCTAAAATTAAAGTTATCTTCTTTAGAATTTATATTATTTTGTTCAAAGGAAGATCGGCTGTATTCGTACGAGAATGTTGGTATAAAACTCCCGGCACTATATTTCTGCCACTCGGTAAAAGAAGAAATGCTTTTTAATGAAAATTTCGAATTAAAAACATAGGAAGTTGACATTCCGAAAGTCTCATTTTTAAGATTCGGAAATTGTAGATAAGGATCCTTCCCTTTGGTCCAATCCGGTAAAAAATCAGACATGTTTTGTACATAATAGCCACGGACTTTGCTATAATTAAAATTTTGAAGCCAATGCCCTAAAAAAAGGCGGAAGTTGTAATCTGAAAAAGAGGATTTACCCTTTAAATCATTATCATTATTAGCGCCAAAAAACTTTGGAGAAAAACCGTAGCTAAATCCAATAAACTTATAATCAACAGTAAAGAACAATTTATATTCGTTATTCGGAAGTAGTTTTAGATTCACACTTTCTCTTGATCGTAAAAAATAAGAATCAGTCTGAGTGCTTACATTCGCACGAATCATTATTTTATCGGGATAATAAATAAAATTAACGGTGTCTTTTTTACTAAAATTTTGTGCCGAAAGATTGTGATAATGCAGAAGAATAAAAGCCAGTAAGAGAAATGATCTTAAAAAACTGAGATGACAAACGGTATTGTTTATTAAGATTAATGTTCTCATTTACTGCCTGATAATGATTAATTATAAAGATATCATTTCTATTTGTTTTACTATTTAGTTTCTTAAAAGTTATTTGATCACTTTTTCCATCATTTTTTCAGGATGTGCCAATGGAGTAAAACCAAATTTCTCATATAAAAAATGAGCATCTGTTGTTGCCAGACGCCAGATTTTTACCTCTTGTAGTTCAGGATCGTTCATCATATTTTCTATTAGTAAAGAGGAATAACCATTACCACGAAATTCTTCTGAAATAAAAACATCCATCAAGTAGGCAAAAACGATATAATCTGTAATTACGCGGGCAAAACCAATCTGTTTTCCGTCAAGATAAATCCCAAAACAAACCGATGCATCAATTGTCCTTTGCACCTCTTCCATAGTTCTGCCGGCTGCCCAATAGATATCTTTTAAAAAATTTTGAATAAACGGAACGTCAAGTTTGCTTTTATCTTTTGAAACAGTTATCATTTTAATTTTAGATTTTAGAGTTCAGATTTTAGATTTTTGCAGTAGAGTAATCTAAAATCCACAATCTAAAATCTGCAATTTTATACAATATAGGTTTACTCGGACTTGCATCATTTTCAAAAGAAGCGATTTGCAAATTCAGTATATAATCTCCATCTGTGATTTCATCTGGCACATAAATCATTTCTGTAATTGTTGCATTAAATCTTGCATCATCGTTTAAAGTTTCCGTATTTGTTACGTTCCAAAATGCTTTATGCGCTAATAATTTTCCTTCGTCATGTTCCCTGTCAACACTTGGCAAATCGATTAATAAATGCTGGATTTCGCTTTCGCGGATGAAGATTGCTGCATCCTCAGACAAATAAGGCGGGTTTGTATTCGAATATTTTCTGGATTTCTTTTCTTTTTCGTTTGGCAATGTTCTAATAATAATCGCTTCCGGTTTTATTCCGTTTAAGCAAGCCGAAATTTGATCTTTGGTTATGACTAAATCCTCACCAATTTTTTCAGGTTCAACTGTAACTAATTTGGCAAGAAAGAAAAATTGTTTTAAAGCCTGATTGATACTGTAGAATTCACGGGTAATATGCCCCAGACATTCCGTATGCGTACCATGCCCATGTGGATTGAAGAAAATATTGTTAAAGTTCGTTGATGATTTACCTTCTGAAACTTTTCCAATCCAGTCTCCAAAAACAACAGGTTCGATAACCGGTTTTTCGATATACCACGCAATCGGATTTTCATCTGTATTGGTTAATGAAATTGAGATATCAATAGGTTTTGATAAATCGATTTGATATTTGTTGTCAAGAACTGCTAGCATAATGGAACACGGATTTTAGGGATATTCTAACGCGGATTTTACGGATTTATCAGCGTTGCTTTCATCCATTCTATTAGCGTTGAATTTTTATTCTTCCAAATTTAAGTAAAAGAGATCACTTGCAATTCCATCCGTTAAAAATTTTCCTTTTGCAGTTGGTTTTAAAATATTATTTTCGATTGAAAGTAAATTGTCATTCAGGAATTTTTCAGATTGTTTTTTGAGATAATCCAAATATTCTAACCCAAATTCATTTTCAATTCTGTCTAATGAAACGCCCCAAATTGTTCGCAAACCAGTCATAATATATTCATTATAACGATCAGATTTTGTCAGGATTTCAGTTTCTATTGGAAGTTCGTTGGCTTGAATAGATTTTAAGTACAGCGAATTATTTGCAATATTCCACCCTCTCTTTTTGCCATCGTAACTATGCGCAGAAGGGCCTATGCCGATATATTTTTTACCCAGCCAATAAGCCGAATTGTTTTTAGAGAAATAGTTTTGTTTTCCGAAATTCGATAATTCATAATGGATGAAACCATTTTTTTGAAGTATTTCAACCAAAATCATAAAATGATTAGAAGCCGCTTCGTCTTGTGGTGCAGCAACTTTTCCTGTTTGTATTAATTTGCTCAAAGCCGTTTTGGGCTCTACGGTCAAGGCATAACTCGAAATATGCGGAATACCGAAACTCAAAGCTGTTTCTATATTTTGCTGCCACATTTCATCACTCATTCCCGGAATTCCGTAAATTAAATCGAGTGAGATATTATCAAAATATTTTATTGCTTCGGCAAGACAATTTTTGGCTTCCGCCGAATTATGAGCACGGTTCATCATCTTTAAGTCTTCTTCAAAAAAAGACTGGATACCAATGCTCAAACGGTTTATCGGACTTTTAGATAATTCAAAAATCCTTTCTTTAGACAAATCATCAGGATTGGCTTCGAGTGTAATTTCGGGATTTTCGGCAACTTTGTAATTTTTATAAACAGTATCAATTAAAAATTGCAATTCAGAATTTTCTACGACAGATGGAGTTCCGCCCCCAAAGTAAATGGTTTCTACAGTTTCGTTTTCGAACTCACTTTTGCGAATAACAATTTCTTTGGCTAAGGCCAAAACCATTTCCTCTTTCTTTTTCATTGAGGTTGAAAAATGAAAATCACAGTAATGGCAAGCCTGCTTGCAAAAAGGGATATGAATGTAAATTCCTGACATAATAAAAAAAGAGCAAGATAAATCTTGCTCTTCAATAATCAACATTAATTAATGATAAATTATATATTTTTAGAATAACGGAATACCTTCTTTGAATGTACCGTTTGAGATTACAATTTTCGAGCCATTTGTTGGGTGGGTAGCAGTTAAGCTAAAAGTTCCGGCAACATAATAATCACTGATTGTGGTATAAGTTATTGTTCCTGAAACTTCATAATCTACATATTCTTTAGTTGTTACATCATATTTTTGGAAAGCAACTTTAATTTCAGAATTATTTGTAAAAGTATGTGCACCAGATTGAGAATCATCTGGTAGTGTAATTGCAAAATTATATTCGCTGTCATTATCTATATTCAGCATTTTAACCCCGTCAGTTGTCGATGTACTCATCGATAAACCATGCCAGTCTTTTCCGTCTATTTTAGCAAAAGTTCCCTGTCCCGGAATTAAAGGATCTATTTCTTTGTACGAAACTTTAAAAGAGCCGCTTATAATTACAGATTCAGATTCAAGGTCATAAGCGTTTTCGTATACTTTTCCTGAAAATTTTACTTGTACGGTTTTGTCGTTAGTATTCAGGTCTTCTAAAGTAAAAGTAAATGTATTAGCAGTAAAGTTTTCTGAAGCTTCCATATAAGGCAAATCACTATTTGCAGTCGCTCCATGTGTAAAAGATTGGTATAGATTTCCGTAAACATTAAATTTAAAATCGATAGCTACACCCTGAGTTGATGTTCCCGTTACTTCAATATGGTCTCCTTGTTTTAGGGCTTCCCAAGTTGTAACTGTTTTTACCTCGTTATTGTAGGTAAGGTTAAAATAAGATTCTGTAGATTCATCTTTACTGTCATCAGAAGAGCAAGAGGAAATTAATGCTGTAAATAAAACAAAAGCAATCAGTTTGATTTTTGTCATTAGGTAAATTTGTTAAGTTAATTTTAACAAATATAACTATTTTCTTATCTTGTCTTCATTCTGTTTCACAAAAGCATCCCAACCCGAATAACTTTTTCCGGCAACTATTTTTCCGGAATTAAAAAAATGACAAACTGCAGCCGCCAGACCATCTGTTGAATCGAGATTTTTAGGCAATTCTTTTAAACCCAAAAGCTGTTGTAACATTTTGGCAACCTGTTCTTTACTGGCATTTCCGTTTCCGGTAATCGCCATCTTTATTTTTTTGGGTTCGTATTCCGTAATCGGAATATCCCTGGAGAGTCCCGCTGCCATTGCCACACCTTGTGCGCGTCCCAATTTTAGCATTGATTGCACGTTTTTTCCAAAGAAAGGAGCTTCAATCGCAATTTCGTCAGGATGATGCGTTTCAATTAGTTCGATAGTTCTTTCAAAAATGATCTTTAGTTTTTGGTAATGATTGTCATATTTAGACAATTGCAGCTCGTTTAACTGCAAAAATTCCATTTTTTTATTAATCACTTTTATCAATCCAAACCCCATAATTGTAGTTCCGGGGTCAATACCTAATATGATGCGTTCTTTTGTCAAAGTTTTTGTTTCAAGTTTGAGGCTCAGGTTTCAAGTTTTTGAAAAATGATGCCTATTCTTTTTCTCATTTTCAAATTGCTTACTTTTGCAGCATGATTTCAATTCCTCACAAAGCTAAACAATTCCTTGTTCTTTTGGTCAAACTTTTAATTGTTGGCGGCGCATTTTATTTTATATACGATCAACTCGCTAATAATGATAAATTAGACTGGCAAAAATTCATCACCTTATTCCAAAAAAACCAGTCTGTTCCGGGAATTGCTTTTATTTTGATATTGAGTGTTCTGAATCGTTATTTCGAAATTCTAAAATGGCAAAACCTGGCAAAAGTAATCCATCAAATTTCGCTTCAGGAAGCTACAGAACAAGTTTTAGCAGCATTAACAGCTGGAATTTTTACACCAAACGGAGTAGGAGAGTATGCCGGAAAAGCATTATATTATCCAAAATCGGATGCTAAAAAAGTAGTTTTCCTAAACCTGATCTGCAACGGAATCCAAATGATTTTGACCGTCATTTTTGGTATTTTCGGATTGTTGTATTTCAATGCAAATTTTAATGTTATTACAACCAGAACAGTTACAATTCTATTTGGTGGTTTTTTATTGATTTTAATTCTTTTGTTTTCCATTAAAAAAATAAAAATAAAAGGATATTCAATAGAAAAACTAATCCATAAAATCAACGAAATTCCAAAATCTGTACATCAAAAAAATATCTTGTTAGGACTTTGCCGTTATTTGGTTTTTTCCCATCAATATTATTTTTTGTTTCTCGCTTTTGATGTCGATTTACCTTATTTAACTTTAATGGCGGCCGTAACATCGGTTTATTTTCTGGCGTCTTCATTGCCTACATTTCAATTTTTAGATTTTGCCGTAAAAGGAAGTGTGGCTATTTATTTCTTCGGAATTTTGGGTGTAAACGAATGGATTGTTGTTTTTATTTCTACTCTAATGTGGTTTTTAAATGTTGTACTTCCGGTTATTTTAGGAAGCTATTATGTGCTTAATTTTAAAACAAAAAAGGCTGTATGAGTCTGGCCCTCTTCATAATATTGACAATTTATGGAATTGTAATTGGACTGCTTATCTATGGTTTCTTTAAAGTGAAAAAATATAAGAACTCTAATTTAGAACCAGTAACCAGTTTTACTATCCTTGTGCCATTTCGTAATGAAAAACAAAATTTGCCAATACTTTTAGAAAGTTTTCAAAACTTAAGTTATCCTTTTCATTTATTAGAAGTTATTTTGATTGATGATGATTCTTATGAAAAATTTCAGCTTTCAGATTTCGCGTTTCAGGTTTCAGTAATTGATAATATCCGTGTTTCAAATTCACCCAAAAAAGATGCAATCGTTACGGCTATGAAACACGTAAAAACCGATTGGATTATCACAACCGATGCCGATTGTATAGTGCAGGAAAACTGGTTATTGTCTTTTGATAATTATATTCAGGAAAATAATATCTCTATGCTGGCCGGAGCTGTTACTTATAATTGCGAAAATTCTTTTCTGCATCATTTCCAACAATTGGATCTTACTAGTTTACAAGGCGCCACAATTGGCAGTTTCGGAATAAAAAAAGCTTTTATGTGTAACGGCGCCAATTTTGCTTACAAGAAGTCATTGTTTGAAAAAGTTAATGGTTTTGAGGGTAATAATAAAATAGCAAGCGGAGATGACGTTTTTTTACTCCAAAAAGTTGTAAATAATTATCCTGAAGAGGTTCGTTACTTAAAAGCCAAACAAGCAATTGTAATTACAAAACCAACAGAAACCTGGAAATCTTTATTTTATCAAAGAGTTCGTTGGGCAGCAAAAACAAGTTCCTATCAGAGTATGGTCGGAAAAGGGCTTGGATTGATTGTATTCTTTACCAATTTGAGTTTTGTTCTTGGTTTTATACTGATGATTTTTGGAATCTGTTCCTGGTCGTTTTTTGTTTTGTTTGTCTTTCTGAAGTTTGTTTTTGACTTTGTACTGCTTTCAGTCACAAACGATTTCCTCTCAAGCAAACCAATAAGAAGCTTATTTCTGAGCAGCCTGCTTTATCCGTTTTTTAGTTCTGGAGTAGCTTTATACAGTTTGTTTGGTTCTTATAAATGGAAAGACCGAAGCTTTAAGGCCTAATGATTTCCCTTCTTTGTATTCTTTTCTTTTAAGATTACAGGCAGTATAAATTGAGTTTTTACAGGAATTCCACGTTTTATTGCCGGATTTATTTTTGGAAAATCAATTAAGCGTGCCTGCAGAATACTGTCAACTTTGATAGTATCATAAGCAATAGAATCTTGTGGAAATTGCGGTTCAAACTTTATTGCAGCATTTGGAAAAACAGTAACCATAACCTGTATAGTATCAAGTTGAGGATAAAGAACAGCAAGAGAATCAACATCTAGTTTTTCCTGAATAAGCTGTGCCATTTTTTCAAAAAAACATTGTTGGCGCAGTTTCTTTTTGGCAATTTTTTCGCAATCGGCAACAGACGGAAATTCGTCAACCTCTTTCCAGTTAATAGATTTCAATTCTTTTTGTAATAACTCTTTTTCAGACGGAATCTGCTTCTCAAAATATTGACAAGAATGTAAAAGTAAAACGAATAAAAAAAGTGAAAACTGTTTCAAGAGATTATTGTTGAATTGAACTAAGAAAAATTGAGGTATAAAAATACAATTATTTTTTTTGTGAAGCCTTGTATTGCATATATTCTTCATAACTTTCAGAAAGCCATTTTTCTTTATTTTGTGCAGCAACTTGTTTTTGGTCAGGATATAAGATTGCCAAACGATCAGAAAATGTTGCAATTTGTACCGTGTAATTGTAAAATTCAGTTTTGCTTAAAACAATATTCAAATCACTTTTGCGATTAAAGTATTCAAAAAAAAGAGTATCGAAGTCTTTCATAGAGAAATTCAGAACCTTTTTCTTTGTACTTTTATAAATACTGTCCTGAATCAATTGGTCCTCTATGGATAATTTTTTGGTTTGCGCATGTATTTTATTATTGATTGGGAAAGTCAAAAAACAGAGTAAAAATAAAATTTCTAAAAGTCTGTACATTATAATATTACTAAATTATTGTAAGTACAAAATTACAAAAAAATATGGATTCACTATTGTTGTTATTTGGTTTTGTGTGTATAATTGTGGGTATTTTTGGTAGTTTCATGCCAGTTTTGCCAGGTCTTTCAAGTTGTTGGGTAGGTTTGTTATTGCTCTACCTGACAAAAGCAGTAGAAAATAATTACTGGGTCCTGGGAATTACACTTTTAATAACCGTAATTATTACTATTCTCGATTATGTTATTCCGGCAAAAGGAACAAAGAAATTTGGAGGAAGTTCTTACGGGGTCTGGGGTACAAATATTGGTTTGATTGTCGGGATTCTTTCTCCAATTCCGTTTGGTGTTATTATAGGACCCTTTGTAGGAGCATTGATTGGTGAACTAATGTACGATTCAAAAAATCATCATCGCGCATTAAAAGCTGCAACCGGATCATTATTAGGATTTCTTGCGTCAAGTTTTATTAATTTTTTATTTTGTATCATTTACCTAGGTATTTTTATAAGTATTGTGTGGCAAAACAGAGCTGTATTATTTTAAATGTAACTTCCACATTTCAGCTTTTTCTTATATTTTTATTTTTTTCAAAAAAAAATAATTTTTTTTTGGATTTTTTTTTACTTGGTTTTCAATTACGAAAGGGTTATATTCATTGAGACTTTTAGAATTTGCTGTTAAAAAATTTGGAAAAGTCATAAGAAGATTTTAACTTATCTTTTGGAAATGTTAAAATATTTTATATTTTTATCCTGATAAACGATTAAAAGCCCCACTTTGTCGATTATTTCGAATGGATACAAATAATTTCTAAATAATAAATATTATGACTCCAAACCTACAAATTGAACTTAGACGTTTTATATCTTCTAATGTTGTCTCAAAGTTGAATAAGTTTTATTTTGAAAATGATGCCCTTTTGATAAAAGGAATTGATGTTTCAATAGGTACAGTTCTCATGGGATTGTATAATAAAGCTGAGGAGTCGGGTTTTTATAAAGAAATAGTTTCATTGATCGGCGAGAATTCTACCTTTTACGGAGAAGTCGATTTTACTTCAGGAAGAATCTTATCAGTAGACGATTGCTATCGCTTAGAAGGAAATGATCTGCTAAAAGAAATTTTCAGTAACAAAAAAGGAAGAATTTCCGAAATGATTTCAAACGAAGTCGGAATCAAAAGTGAGACAGCAAGAGAAATCCTTAATTTTTCAGCACTACTAGTTGTTTCTTATCTTAAAAACAACATTCAGCTACTTGACAGTTTAAAATTGCTTCTTGAAGAGCAAAAAAGAGATATACTGAACAGCATTCATCCCGGAATCAAAATCATATTAGGATTTTCATGCTACGAATCTGTAGATGATAAAAATCAGGCAAATTTAGGAAGATCAATTTTTACACTTTTCGGGCACAATTTCTTCTAGAATAATTCATTAATCAAATAAAAAAATCCCATTTTACAAAAGTAAAACAGGATTTGTATGGCTTAATTTGAAGCGTTTCTTAAACGTTTTTCAAATTGATAATTTCTTGCTCGGTCAAAAAACGCCAGTTACCTCTTGGTAAATTCTTTTTAGTCAGACCAGCAAATGATACACGATCTATACGTAAAACATCATAATCAAAGTGTTCAAAAATAGCGCGAACCACTTTTACATTTGATGAACGTAATTTAAGACCAATTTCGCTTTTAGGTTCATTATCAATATAACTAACCTCTTCAACAAAAACACGGTGTCCGTCAAGAACCAAACCTTTACTGATTTTTTCTAAGTCCTCAAATTTTAAGTTTTTGTCTAGTGAAACCTGATAAATTTTAGACGATTTCTGACTCGGTAAAGTAAACTTACGAATCATATCGGTATCATTCGTAAACAACAACAAACCAGTTGTATTCTTGTCCATTCTTCCAATTGGAGCAATTTTTGCTGTCGTAGAACCACGAACAAGTTCCAGAACGTTACGATATTCCTGACCTTCATCAAGAGCAGTTGTAAAGTTTTTTGGTTTGTTCAACAAGATATATTCTTTCTTTTCAGGAGTCAAAGTAACGCCGTCAAAATTTACAACATCGTTTAATTTTACTAAATAACCCATTTCAGTAACCGGAACGCCATTTACTTTCACGTTTCCAGACTGAATATATATATCCGCATCACGACGAGAGCAAACACCTGAATTAGAGATGTATTTGTTCAAACGCATTTCGTCTGCTGCTTTTTGTCTTTTCGGAGCCTGATTCTGTTTTTTGATTTTTTCTGCCTTTTCTTCTTCAGCAGCCTTAACAGCAGGTTTCACTTTTTTTGGCCCTTGCGCGCGCTTAGCCATAGGAGGTTTTGGCTTGCTAGAGTTTGATCTTGAGCTATTTGGTCTCGATCCGCCTCTTTTATTATTGCCTTCCTTATTGTTCATAAATTCTGTAATTTGTGCAAAGATAGTTTATTCTTGCTAAATAATCCTAAGTTCATTGTTCTTAGATTAATAGCTATAATTTTAAAGGCGTTTAGAAGCACCACAATAGGCTTTTTTTGAGCATGGTTCCCGCTTTTCACTTCAATCTTTTATTTTTTCTTAAAAAATAAAAGGATTTCCGTTTCAATCGGGGCTAGTTTCAAACATTAGGCTTCTTTTAAATATTTTATTCCGCAAAGATTCATTAAGAATTTCATAGAGATTCGCCAGGAGATTTTATCAAGGAAACTTTGTGTATCTCTATGAAAACCTTTGTGTAACTCTGTGTTATTATATTAAAACCTAGAAATCAAATTCTTCCCATGCCACAAAACACTCGGATTAATCAAAACAATGCAAAAAACACCCGAAACAATAAGGAATTTTAAAACATTATGAAGTAGTAAATATTGTTCCTTAGAGTCGGATTTCCATAAGTAAAGCAGAAAAAATAACATCACAACAAAACAGATATAAAAATAAATATCCATATAGCCCACATCATAAATATTAATCAACACATACACGGGAAAAACCGTTAGAAATGTCAAAACTGAAATAATTCGTTTAGAAGTCGTTTCATTATATAATATCGGAATCGTTTTGTAATCAGTTGCCAAATCACCTTTCAGGTTTTCCAGATCCTTTATCATTTCGCGAATCAATAAGAGCAAAAACAAAAACATGGCATGTGCCCAGATTACGGCAAAATGATCCATATGGTCTTCAATTTCTTCAAATGATATTTTGTTGTAGAAGTATAATAAAATCGCAAAAAATGGAATTACAGCCAATAATGCTGCAGTCAGATTCCCTATAATTGGATACTTTTTTATCTTATGAGAATAAAACCAAATGAGGAAAATATAACAGGAAAAAAACAAAAAAGCACGCCAGGAGACAATCATAGCCATTAATACTGCGAGAAAATTCAAAGAAAAATAAACCGTAAGTTTTGTTTTCTGACTAACCAGCCTGTCCAGCATTGATTTGTTAGGCCTGTTAATCAAATCCTTCTGACTGTCATAAAAATTATTGATAATATAGCCTGATGCAATAGTAACAGCAGAAGCAAAAACAATCAAAAACAAATTAAAATCAAGTAAAATGTCCAGTGCCCTTTTTTCGGGAGCCAGAATAAAAATGGCCGATAGATATTGCGCCAGAATAATAATCGGAATGTTATAACCGCGTACCACAGAAAACAAACTAACAATTTTCATTACTAAAAGTTTGTGCTGTCTGCTTAACATAAATTGATTTGTGATGGATTAAATAGGGGAAGTTAAAGGATATTTTCTAATTGTAAAGATTAGAGTTTGTTTTTTAACAATTCTTTAGTGCCATAACCCAATTTTCGGATGCAGGCCAAAGCTTGCTTTTGTGTGATTTCTATTTCCTTGATATCCTTTTTTTCAACAAAACAAACTGAACCGCTCCACGGATTCGGTGCATCTGGAATAAAAACCGTAAAATTGTTTTCGTTGATTTGTTCTATTAAAAAAGCAAATTGCCAGCCTGCATCTGTGGGAACTAAAACTACTTTCAAATCTTCCTTAGATTCTATTCCCATCATATTTTCATTCATTTTTTTCATGAACGAATAGCCGGGAACAAAGCTTAAAATTCCTTCTTCTAATTTTTGAACTAATCTTGTTGCAAAAGCCGTTTTGGACAATAAGCCTGCAACAAAACAAATAAAAATGATGATTATGATGCCGGCAAGTTCCTGAAGCGCAATTCCTAAAACATGTACTCTGGGCAGATGATTGACAAGCGGAAGTGTAACTTTTTGAATAATAACATACCCTTTTTCAAGAATAATTAAGAGTACTACTAAAGGCGCCAAAAATAAAATTCCGCCTAGAAAAGTTGCTTTGATTATTTTTAAAATACTTTTCATACTCAACAACTTTTTAGGGTAAATTTTTAAGAAAGCATATTCAATAAACGATCGGTTTTAGTTTTAAAACTGATAAACAACTTCTAGCTTGTAATCTTTTAAAGAAACTTTAGCACGTTCCAGATCTTCAGTAAAGCCCAAAATATAGCCGCCTCCGCCAGATCCGCAAAGTTTTAAATAATAATCGTTCGTGTCAATTCCGTTTTGCCAGATTCCATGAAACTGCTCCGGAATCATTGGCTTAAAGTTGCTCAAAACAACTTTTGAGAGCTTTTTTGTATTGGTAAACAACGATTTCATATCGCCATGTAAAAAATTCTCTACACAAGCATCTGTATACTTCACAAATTGGTTTTTAAGCATTGTACGGAACCCTTTGTCTTTTAGGTTTTCCATAAAAATATTGACCATAGGAGCGGTTTCGCCTACAATTCCGGAATCTAATAAAAACACGGCGCCCTTTCCGTCAAAACTTTGAGTCGGAATTCCGGTTGCTTCAATATTATCTTTAGAATTAATTAAAATCGGAATGCTTAAATAGCTGTTTAGAGGATCTAAACCAGAACTTTTTCCGTGAAAAAAGCTCTCCATTTGAGAAAATATATTTTTTAATTGTAACAGTTTTTCGCGGGTTAAGTTCTCTAAAACTGTTATTTTTTGAGTAGCATATTTGTCATAAATAGCCGCAACCAAAGCGCCGCTGCTGCCAACTCCGTACCCTTGCGGAATACTTGAATCGAAATACATGCCGGTTTCAACATCATTTTTTAGACTTGCCAAATCAAAAGAAACCAATTCAGGCTGTTCTGTCTGTAAAGTTTCAAGATAAGCTGCAAAACGTTTCAAACTTACATTTGATGCTATAGCTTCTGCCGAAGGGTCTTCGATTTTCTTCAAAGCACCATTATAAAAATTATAAGGGATAGAAAGTCCTTTAGAGTCGCGAATGATTCCGTATTCTCCAAAGAGTAATATTTTTGAGTAAAATAATGGTCCTTTCATGTTTATTTTATGTCTTTCTTAATTTTATTTGGTGTAGAAGATTTTTTATTTAATCCCTTCTCAAGAATCTCTCGAACTTTTCTTATGATTACAGGATTGTTACATTCCACAATCAATTTCATTACTTTGATTTTTTCTGCTTTGATGCCCATCAATCAAAATTTTAATTAAAGATACGGAAAATTATAATGCAATTGCACCGTCCCCAATTTTGTCGCAAATGTACTGACGATTCTGACAAAATACAACTAATTCGTCCTGAATAAATTGTAATACTTTTGCGGTAACGTTTTCGGGATAAAGAACATGTACATTTGCCCCGGCATCTAGCGTAAAACAAACCGGAATTTGGGTTTCATTTCTAAATTTCCAAATCGCATTGATGATCTGCAAAGTATTTGGTTTCATCAAAATAAAATACGGCATCGAAGTCATCATCATAGCGTGTAAAGTCAAAGCTTCACTTTCAACGACTTTTATGAATTCTTCTAAATTTCCGCTTTCAAAAATTGAAATTAATAGATCCAGATTTTCATGTGCTTGCGCAAAACGTCTTTCAGCATACGGATGGTTATGCATTAAATCATGTCCTACGGTACTCGAAACTTGTTTTTCGCCTTTGTCAACCAATAAAATGGTATCCTGATAGTTTTTGAAATTTTCATGAATAGCATACGGAAATTCAACTCCAAATAAATCTGTACTTCCTTCAATATTGGCCTGATTACCCCAAACTACGACATTTCCTTTTACACTTCTGCATGCACTTCCTGAACCTAAACGGGCTAAAAATGAAGCTTTTTGATAGAAGTACTCGTCTGTCATTTCAGGGTTTAAAGCTTTTTCTAAACTCATAAAATTCATTGCCAAAGCAGCCATTCCAGATGCCGAAGAAGCAATTCCCGAACTGTGCGGGAATGTGTTTTGGGTATCAATCGTAAAATGATAGTCTTTCAAAAATGGCAAATAAACTTCTATTCGCTCTAAAAACTTCTGAATTTTTGGTTTAAAATCTTCTTTTGGTTTTCCTTCAAAAAGTAAATCAAAAGAAAAAGTATTATCTGTCACACTGAGCGGAGTAGATGTGCTTTTCTTTTCAAAGCCTAATTTTGTTATCGTTTTACAATTATTCAAAGTAAAACTCACCGAAGGACTTGCCGGAATCTGGTTGTCTTTTTTGCCCCAATATTTTACTAATGCGATATTGCTGGGAGCGCTCCATTCAAAATTGCCTTTTTCGATTGTTGAAGTATGTCTTTTAGGAATAAAATCAGTTGCTGTAAACATGAAATATAAATTTTGGCAAAGATAGTTTTTTCGCCATAACAGATAATTTTTTTTCAACATATAAGCATATCAGATGATATAAGTACGTTTACAAAAATGAATTTATAGAACTTATGGTTTAAAGTTTCTTTTAACTATTTTTGAATTCAAAATTTGATACAATGAATAAGATAGTCAAGATCATTATAGCTTTAATTATTTGTTTGGCAGTAGGGTATTCTGCCAGTACAGTAACAAGACCTAGTGTAGAAAGCTGGTATCCTACTTTAGTAAAGCCTGTTTTTAATCCGCCAAATTGGATTTTCATGCCAATGTGGACATTACTTTATATTTTAATGGCGGTTGCCGCGGGACTAGTTTGGGATAAAATAAAAGAGCAGACAGAAGAAGTAAAAAAGGCACTTTTATTCTTTATTATTCAGTTAACACTTAACGCGATTTGGTCCTATCTTTTCTTCGGATTGAAAAATCCGCTTTTGGCTTTAATCGAAATTGCACTTTTATGGCTTATGATTTACGAAACATATCTGAAGTTTGTGAAAATCAATAAAATTGCCGGTTATTTATTGATTCCTTATATGGCGTGGGTTGCATTTGCAGCGGTTTTGAATGCTAGTATTTGGTGGCTGAATAAATAATTTTTTTATTGCAAGTTTCAGGTTTTCTTTGTTTCAGGTTTGATCAATACGTTATACTTATGAATAAATTTAAGGGTTTTTTAATTGTGTTGGTTTTAATTTCGGTTAAGAGTTTTGCTTGTTTGAATGGGGAGACAAAAATTTTAAAAAATGAAGCTTATGCTTATATTGACCATGATGGAATTAATCCTCAGGGGCATAACTTTTTCAAAGGTGATTTTCCAAGATTGATCATTGAACTGGACAGTTTGTATAAAAAGACAAAAGATCTGGATTACTTATCTGATAAAGGATATCTTTTAATTGTTCAGGGAAAATATGATGAAGCTTTAAATTTATATCTGAATATTGAAAAAATTGAACCAAACAGATACTCTACGGCATCTAATCTTGGAACACTTTATGAGTTAATGGGGCAAAATCAAAAAGCCTATACCTGGATCAAAAAATCTATTGAAATTAATCCGAAATCTCATAAAGGATCCGAATGGCTTCATTTGAGAATATTAGAAGCTAAAATCAAGAATTTAAAAGATCTTTCTGGCCAGTTTTTACTTAATACAAATTTTGGAACTTCAAACGAACCCAAAACAAAATTATCAAAAAAAGAAGTTGATGAGTTAACTCAGTCTGTTTATTATCAGGTGAATGAAAGGATGTCATTTATTGAACCAAAAGATAAGATTATTTCGATTTTGCTTTTCGAACTAGGAAATCTTGCAGAATTAAAAGGAGAAAACAATAGTGCTCTTGCGACTTATAGAACTGCGAGGCTTTATGGTTACAATGATGATTTAATTGTTGTAAGAATGATTAACAGTGCTCAGCATGAAGTTGAGTATTACAGAGAAAGAGCCGTGAGCTATGGTTCTCAATTACGATATTTACGAGAAAGCAAAATTGCTGTTAATCCAGATTATTTACTCCAAATTGAAAGAAGTTTAATTATTTTGTCAGTTATCATAGCCATTTTACTAATTACTGTGATTGTCTTTTTCTTGAAATATAAAAAAATGAAAAAATCTATTTCAACTTTTTAAATTCTTCATTTTTAGCATACAGAAAATCCATAACTGCCAAAACATTGGGATGTTCTAAAAGTGTTTTTGATTTTGGATCTGCATCGCAGAATTTTATAAAAAGTTCTTTTTCGTTAGTTGTAATATTTAAGTTTTTAAGAAAGAAATCAGGAGGACAAGAAGCGATTAGCTTTTTGAAACGGTCATCATTAGACTCAATTTTTTTCTTTGGTTTGTCAAAAATAGGGTAACTAAAATTTATACCATTTTTAATTTTGCCATCATAAACAGTAACCTTTGTAGTAACATCATCAAATTGCTTGCGAATTTTTATTTTATTTATTTCTTCTCTATCATTGGAGATTTTTTTAGTTTCAGTTTTATTAAAAACAGATCTGGAAACTACAACATTCTCCAATTCTTCAGCTTTTGGAACCATTTCAACAATGAGATAGTTTTTTTTCAGATCTTTCAAGTTTAGCTTCAATCTTGTAAATAAGTAATCCCTTGAAAAAAACAATATACTGTCCTGATCTTTCGCTAAAATAGAAAACTCTCCTAATTCATTTGTTCTCGTACTAGTTTGGGCAGTTTTGTTTATAACTTCGACCTTACTAAGTGGTGCATTATTAGAAATGACTTTCCCTTGAAGTAATTTTTCTGTTTGTGAAATACTAAATTGGTACGTTAGAAGAGAAATTGTAGTAAGTAATTTTACTTTCATAGTGAAATTTAGTTTTTAGTTCCAGAATTTAGTTTCCTAAATTCTTCATTTTTAGCATACAAAAAATCCATTGTAGTCAATATATTATTATGTTCGAGAATGCCTTTAGATCTTGGGTCTGCGTCGCAAAATTCCAGGAAAAGTGCCTTTTCTTCTGGCTTTAATTTTAAATCTTTAATAAAAAAATCTTCTGGAATTGTTGTTACTAATTTTTTGAAATCAATTTCAGAAGTTTTCTTTTTGGGCGCTTCCTTCTCTTTTTTAAATAAATTAAAAATTAAACCCCCAACTGCCATAAAATCCATTCCGTTCGTAATAGTTCCGTCATAAACACCTGTGTATTGGTGCAAGGATCTGGAAGGTATTACATTTGATCCTTCGCTGGCAGCGCCTACGTGAGGAAATTTTATTTGTGTAATGACAACTTCCTCCAATTCTTCGGGTCTAAAAATCATGTTCACCACAAGATCATTTTGAATAAAATCTGTTTGAGTCAGTTTTATTCTTTTGAAGAAATAATCTTTGGAGAAAAATATCAGACTGTCTTTTACATTAGCTAAAATAGAAAACTCACCCAATTCATTAGTTCGTGTACTGGTTTTTGCCGTTTTGTTAATTACTTCAACATTTTTGAGTAAAATGTTTTGGGAATAAACTTTTCCGTTTAGTTGTTTTTCTGTTTGAGAAATAGAAAGCTGGTAGGTAAAAAACGAAATTGTAGTGAGTAGTTTTACGTTCATCTAGTGGTATTTAGCTGAAAGTAAAATTATTAGATTTGTCTTAACGAAAACTTACAGAATCTGTAAATTCTTGTTAATTCTATTTTGAGTCCAGTTTCAGACTGCAACTAAAATTTATACTATCTGAATTAAATCTGATGGATGATCGATTATCACTTTTGCTCCATTTTCTCTTAATTCTGCTTCTGTTCGATAACCCCATGTAACCCCAACAGGAAACATATTAGCGTTTACCGCTGTCTGCATATCAATATCAGAATCGCCAACGAATAGAATTTCTTCTGGTTTTAAATTCCATTTTTCGGCTATAGCTAAAGCTTCAGACGGATTTGGTTTTTTAAGTGCTTCTGTGCTTAAACCAACGGCCAGATTAAAATAATCAGGAAATATTTCGGATGCTATTTTTTTGGTAAGTTCGTCTGCTTTGTTTGAAAAAACCGCTAGTTTGATGTTTTGTGAAGTCAAAAGATCTAATAATTCTTTGATGCCTTCGTACGGTTTTGTTTTTATAGTACAAACTTCGCGATATTCGTTGATCATACAATCAAAACAAATTTCAATTTGTTCATCAGAATTGTTAGATGCCGGCAATGCTTTGCTTACCAAATTTCGCAAACCGCTTCCTATAAAATATTGATAGGTATCGTAAGTATGAGTGGGATAATTTAAACCTGTCAATACAGTATTCATGGCATCTGAAATGTCTTCTAATGAATTGACTAACGTTCCGTCTAAATCAAAAATAATTCCTTTATATTTCATTTTTTATATACTATTACCAACAATAAAACCGCTTGTCCAGGCATTTTGAAAATTAAAACCGCCTGTAATAGCATCGATATTAACGATTTCGCCGGCAAAATAAAGATTTTCATGAATTTTGCTTTCCATTGTTTTAAAGTTGATTTCTTTTAAATCGATTCCGCCGGCAGTAACGAATTCCTCTTTAAACGTACTTTTTCCGTTGACCTGAAATTTGGCTTTGGTAAGTTGTGAAGCTAAATTCTGCAATTGAATTTTAGATAAATCGGCCCATTTTGTTTCGGTTTCAATTCCTGATGCCAAAACCAAACTTTCCCATAAACGATTCGGAAATTCAAATGGAGATTTTTTTGAAACCGCTTTTTTAGCATGTTCCTGTTTTAAATCTTTCAGGATTTTTTCAGCATCTTCTGTATCCACATCATTTAACCAATTGACAAAAATCGTAAACTGATAGTTTTTGTCGAATAAAATACGCGCTCCCCAGGCCGAAAGTTTCAAAATTGCAGGTCCGCTCATTCCCCAATGGGTGATTAATAAAGGCCCTGTTGATTCCAGTTTGGTGTCTTTTACATTAACGGTAACTTGTGCCGCAACGCCTGGCAATTCTTTTATACGAGAATCTTTGATATTGAAAGTGAATAGGGAAGGAACAGGGCTAACAATGGCGTGACCTTTTTCCTGAAGCATTTCCCAAATTTTAGGATTGCTTCCGGTTGCCATGACTAATTTTTCGGCAATAAATTTATCGTTTTGTGTGTCGATTTTCCAATGATTTTCTGCTTTGTAAATCGATTGTACGCTTTGACCCGTCAATACTTTTATGCCGAGTTTCTCGGTTGCTTTTAAGAAACAATCGATTATCGTTTGAGAAGAATTTGAGATTGGAAACATTCTTCCGTCTTCTTCAATTTTTAATTCAACACCATGTTTTTCAAACCATTCAATTGTGTCGCCAGAACCAAATTGATGAAAAGGCCCGCGAAGTTCTTTTTCGCCTCGAGGGTAAAATTTGACTAATTCATTGGGTTCAAAACAAGCGTGTGTTACATTGCAACGCCCTCCGCCAGAAACGCGAACTTTAGAAAGTACTTCTTTCCCTCTTTCTAAAATGGCAATTTTAAGTTTCGGATTTTTCTCTGCAATATTTATTGCTGTAAAGAATCCTGCAGCGCCTCCGCCAACAATTAGTATGTCGAAATTTTGAATCATATTATTTGGTTTGCCACGAATTACACGAATTGGCACTAATTTTTTTATCTGCCACAGATTTCACAGATGAAACGGATTAAAAAATCTGTGTTAATCTGGGAAATCTGTGGCTATTCTTTAATTATAATCTATCAGGAAAGTCACTAATGATTCCGTCAACTTTAAAACTTTTTATTTTTTGAATGTCTTCTTTTACATTTACGGTCCATGGTAAAACCAGAAATCCTTTTTCCTGAACTTGATTTACATTTTCCATATTCAATAAATGATAATCGGGATGAATGGCACGTGCTTTTATTTTTTCGGCGAAAGCCAAAGCTGTATCGAGATTTTCTTCTGTTAAAACGCCAATTGCAATATTTGGGTTTAGATTTCGAACTTCTTCTAAATAATTCCAATCAAAACTTGAAATGATAAAATGTTCATAATTCCAGTTTTTATCCGAAATATATTCCTCAATTAAAGACACAACTTTATTTGAAGTTCCGGCGCCTTTCAATTCAATATTGATGAGGCATTTTTTGTCTGTTAAATCAAAAACTTCATTTAAAGTGGGAATTTCGTATTGATTATCAATCAAAAACGATTTTAATTCGGTTAAAGATAAAGTATTTACAAAACTTTTTCCATTGGTTGTTCTGTCGATGGTTTCATCGTGAATGACGATTATATGTCCGTCAGCGCTTAAGTGAACGTCGAGTTCGATTCCGTCGGCATTTAAGTCTAATGCTTTTTGGAAAGCTTTTAAAGTGTTTTCGGGTTCGTAGCCTTTGGCACCGCGATGTGCTATTTTCAGCATTTCTTTATGAATAAGTTTAACCGCAAAGGTCGCAAAGTTTTACGCAAAGGAGGTAAAGATTAGATAAAAAGTTAGCCACAGATTAACAGATTAAAATGATTTACAATCTGTGCTAATCTTTTAATCTGTGGCAAAAAAAGTATGCGATTAAACTTTAGATTTTTTCCAGTAAAACAAGCCCGTATTCAGAATTAATGATTGCTTTTCCGTTTTGGACTTCTGTTTCCTGGCCTGAAAAAGAGTCTTTTAATTTAGTTCCATCTTCAAAAATAGATTCAACCGGAAGTTCTTTTGGACCAGTTCCTAAATCGAGACCAATTACAACTTCATCTTTATAATTAATTTTAGTAAAACTTCTGGAGAAAATATACGGCTTTTCTGAAATCAGATGATGGATTCCTGCGCCTACGGATGGATGATTTCTGCGGAATTGACCCAACTTTTGCCAATGTAAAAGGATTCTTTCCGTTTCTTCATCTGAGTCAATATCTTCCCAATTCATGAACGATCTTAGTGTCGCGTCGCCTTCAGTACCTTCGATTACTAATGAACGACCCGTTTCATCACCATAATAAACTTGAGAAATTCCGGGAGAAAGTAAAAGTTTTGTTCCTGACTCAAAAGTTCTGTTTCGATTGGCATCAAAAGGTTCGGGATCATCATGAGAGGAAACATAATTAAGAACGCTGAAACCCTTTAATTCATTTTGAAATTTGGCTGAATATTTCGAAAATATAACTTCATAATCGTTTTGTGCATCGAGTTTAAATTCGAAATTAATCATACAATTAAAACCATTCTCGAAATAATTTACTTTTCGGTCTCCAAAATTATAATCCAATCCACCACTTATTTCGTAACCGTAAACTTCAGCAATGGTATAAAACGGATTTTGATCTAAAACCTCCAGCGGATGATGTTTTTTCCAGGTTTCAAAAGCATATTCACATTCTTTTCTAAAATCAATCCAGACATCTTCATCAGTATGTTTTACAGTGTCAGCTCTGTAACCGTCAATTCCAAATTCGAGAATATAATCTGTTAACCATTTTATAATGTAATATTTTGGCGTTCTGGGATAATTGGTTCTTTTAAAAAATTCATCCAAAGAAGTGATTTCTTTTTCATAACGGCCTTCATTTTTCCATTTTTCGATTAAAAAAGAAGGCAATTCTACTTCCTGATTGCTTTCGGTTCTCACGTCCGGAAGATTATCGACCAAAGTACACATTGTTGTATTTTCGAATGATTTGTAATCGCACACAATTCCGGTTCTAACCCAGTCTTCCGGCCACATTGGATCTTCTTCTGTTACAGGTCCGGTATGATTAATCACGCCGTCAAGCATTATTCTGATGCCTTTTTCATGCGCTTTTTTAATCAAATTAGCTAGATCTTCTTTAGTCCCGAAATTCGGATCAAGAGCCGTCCAGTCTCTTGCCCAATAACCGTGATAGCCATAACTAAGTCCCGTTCCTTCGTCAACTCCGTCGTGAATTTGTTCTACAATCGGCGTAAGCCAAATTACATTTATCCCTAATTGATCAAAATAGCCTTCATCGATTTTTTTAATAATTCCGATGATGTCACCGCCTTCAAATCCGCGCAGTTTTCCCGGAGTTTTGGTTCGGTTAAAGTGGATATCGTTAGAAGGATTTCCGTTATAAAAACGATCGGTAAGTAAAAAGTAAACATTTGCTCCTTCCCAGACGAAAGGTGTTTTCGAAGTATTTTCGGTATTCATTAATATTAATTTTGTGCGAGAATATTAAAGATAAAGAAAGGCAAATGGATTTATCGCATTTATTTTGAATTTAACTCGTTTTTATAATAAAAAGAATCCGCTCCAATTCATGAATTTGGCGGAAATTATAATAGCCACAGATTAAAGGATTAAATTGATTTTTTAAATCTGTGTTAATCTTTTAATCTATGGCTAAAAATTTGTACGCCCAGTATCTTACTCCAATTCTAATACTACCGCCGATTTTGGTTCCAAAGTAATTTCAGTAGCTAAATCAAATGTTTTTCCGGTCAGAACATCTTTTCCTGATTTAAAGTTTTTGATATTTTCTTTAAAACGATTGGTTTTTACAACTTGCTCTTTTGCATTATTATTGAAAACCACCATTACAGTTTTAGCATTTGTATATCTGAAATAAACATACGTATTATTCTCAGGAATATAATGTGTCATTTTTCCGAAATGAACCGCTTCATTTGATTTTCTCCAGTTGAATAATTTGGATGTAAAATCGAAATATTTAGCCTGTTCAGCTGTTCTTCCTGCTGCAGTCAGAGCATTATTTTTATCGCCAGCCCATCCGCCTGGAAAATCCTGACGAATATCGGCATCACCTTTACTTTTATCGCCGCCCATTCCAATTTCTGAACCGTAATACAATTGTGGAATTCCACGAACTGTAGCCAATAAAGTCATGGCCAGTTTGTATTTAGCAAAATCGTATTTGAACTTATCATTCATACGATCTGTATCGTGATTTTCGGTAAAAACTAAAATGTTATTCGTATTTGGATATAAATAATCCATGGCAAAATTGTTGTAGAACTTAATCATTCCATTGTCCCAGGTTCCTTCGCTTTCATTAAATGCAGAAACCACTTGACTTTGAAGCGTAAAATCCATTACACTTGGCAAATTCGAATTGTAGTTTTCGATAGCACCAATTTTACTGTCTTTTTGCCAATAAGCCAAGTTCGCCTGATTGTGCATCCAGATTTCACCCACAATATTAAAGTTCGGATATTCATTTGTAATGGCTTTTGCCCAATTTGCCATTGCCGTTGCATCAGAATAGTTGTAAGTGTCGACTCTAAATCCGTCAAGATTAGCAAATTCGATCCACCAGATTGCGTTTTGAGTCAGGTATTTTGCCACTAAAGGATTTCTTAAATTCAAATCCGGCATAGAAGGCACAAACCAGCCATCAACACAAACTTCCTGATCTATTTTTGAAGCATGCATATCTGTAATAACTTCGCGTCTGTGGTGTGTTTGTGTGTAATTTTCGAATTGGTTAATCCATGATTTTGTTGGCAAATCCTTGATCATCCAATGCGTAATTCCCCAGTGATTGGTTACGTAATCCATAACCAGTTTCATGTTCTTTTTGTGCATTTCTGCAGATAAACGCGCATAATCATCATTTGTTCCGTAACGCGGATCAATTTTGTAAACATCAGATTGTCCGTAAGTATGATACGAATGCTGTTTGTCGTTGTCTTCGCATAACGGCGTGCTCCAAATTGTAGTTGCACCAAGAGACGAAATATAATCTAGGTTTTTAATGATTCCTTCGATATCACCGCCGTGACGTCCGCCTGGTTCCTGGCGATTTCCTTTTTCTGTTAAAGATGCGTCGCTGTCATTTTTCGGATTTCCGTTAGCAAAACGATCCGGCATGATTAAGTAAATCATATCCGATGCATCGTAACTTTTTCTGTCTGCCGAATTTGCTCTTCTTTCTTTCAGCGAATATTTCTGCGTAAAAGCCACTTTGTTTTTCATCTTAAAAGAGAAAACCAATTCAGAAGCTTTTATGTTTTGCGTGTCAATTGTAACGAAAAGATAATTCGGATTTTCTGTTTTCTCTACGTTTTTTATTGTAACATTATTTGAAACCGAAGCTTCATATTGTGCAATATTTTTTCCGTAGAACATAATCTGCACTTCCGGATTTTTCATTCCGGCGTACCAAAACGGCGGTTCTACTTTTTGTATTTGCGCTTTCGCGGAAGCGGAGAAAATAAGAACAAAAAGAAGTATTTTATAAATGATATGGCTTTGAATTCTCATAATTTATAGTGTTTAGATATAATTATCTTCATTGTCAGTTCGAGCGTCCCGACTTTTCGGGAGAACCTTTGCGACATTTCGACTCCGCTCAATGTGACAAAAAAGATGCTTTTATAAAAAAAAGACAAGCAATCTCGGGGAAAATTGCCTGTCTTTTAAAAAATTATTTGGTTTCGATAATACTAATCGCATAACCTCCGCCTGGAGCAGATAACTGCGATAATTTTGATTTGTTTGTTACCGCCATTTTCTTGATCGTATAAGCTTGCGGATTTGTTTTGTAATGCGCATCTTTTGCATCAGCATAAATGGTTGCTGTGTATTTTTTACCTTTTTCAAGGAAACTGAAATCGATGTTTGATGTGCGAGGCGTTTCTCCGTTTACGTTTCCAACAAACCAGTTGTTTGTTCCTTTTGCTTTACGGGCAACGGTAATAAAATCTCCTGGCTCAGCTTCGATATATTTACTTTCAGACCAGTCTACAGCTACATCTTTAATGAACTGGAATGCATCTGGAAAACGGTTGTAGTTCTCTGGAGTATCTGCCGCCATTTGCAACGGACTGTACATGGTAACGTATAAAGCCAATTGGTTTGCAAGTGTACTGTTTAAATGCGATTTGTTGTCAGGATTCATTTTGCTGATATCCATTTCGAAGATTCCGGGAGTATAATCCATTGGGCCTCCAATTAATCTTGTAAATGGCAATACTGTAACGTGATTTGGTTTAGAACCTCCAAAAGCTTGATATTCTGTTCCTCTTGCTGCTTCGTTTCCAATTAAGTTAGGATACGTTCTTGCAATTCCGGTTGGTCGAACGGCTTCGTGCGCGTTTACCATAATTTTATAATCTGCCGCTTTTTCAATAGCATATTGGTAGTGGTTTACAATCCATTGATCGTAATGGTTTTCACCGCGAGGCAAAATATCTCCCACATAACCACTTTTTACAGCATCATATCCGTTGTCTTTCATGAATTGGTATGCTTTGTCCATATGGCGTTCGTAGTTGCGAACAGAACCAGAAGTTTCATGGTGCATGATAATTTTTACACCTTTAGATTTTGCATATTCGTGTAAACCTTTTACATCAAAATCAGGATAAGGCGTTACGAAATCAAAAACATAATCTTTTGAGTGTCCAAACCAGTCTTCCCAGCCTTCGTTCCATCCTTCAACCAAAACAGCATCGAAACCATTTGCAGCAGCAAAGTCAATGTATTTTTTTACGTTAGCATTGTTTGCACCGTGCGTTCCGTTTGGTTTTGCTTTAGAGAAATCTGTAACACCCAATTGTACTGTTGGGTAATCGTTTGTGTAGGACCAAGAGCTTTTTCCTGTAATCATTTCCCACCAAACACCAATGTATTTTACGGGTTTAATCCAGGAAGTATTTTCAATTTTTGATGGATCGTTTAAGTTATAAGTCATTTTTGAAGCCAGGATTTCTTTTGCGTCATCGCTAACAATAATAGTTCTCCAAGGCGAATGACTTGGTGCCTGCATATAACCTTTATCTCCTTTTGCATCTGGCGTTAGCCATGATGTAAAAGTCATGTTTTTATCATCTAAATTCAAATGCATACAAGAATAATTGATCAATGCAGCCTCGTGTAGATTAATGTATAAACCATCATTAGTTTTCAACATCAAAGAAGTCTGAACTCCTGTTGGAGAAAAGTTCTTTTGCGAAACATTTGCTGTATAGGCTTTTTCAGAAAGGCCTCTAATTTCAGATAATTTCGATTTGGTATAATCGTATTCCTGAGTGTCGTAATCTCCGGGAATCCAAAATGCCGTATGATCTCCGGTCATCGCAAACTGAGATCTTTCTTCTTTAATTACGAAATAGGTAAGATTCTTTTGAGTTGGAAATTCATATCTAAATCCAAGTCCGTCATCAAATAAACGAAAACGAATTACGATTTGTCTTTCAGTCCCTTTTTGATTTAAAGTAACAGCCAGTTCATTGTAATGATTTCTAATATTGTCAACTTCTCCCCAAACCGGTTTCCAGGTTTCGTCAAAAGTGGAAGTTTTGGTATCAACCACAGTAAAGTCATTCAATAAAGATTTTTTGTCATCTTTAAGCTCAAGACCTAATTTACTGGTTTTTACAACCTCTTTATTTTTGTATTTTAAATTGTAAGTTGGAGTTCCGTCGTTTTGAAGCGAAAATTCCATTACGAACTTTCCTTCGGGAGATTTTAATTGCTGTGCTTGCGCAATGTTGCAAAAAGCAAACAAGATTAAACTTGCGAAAAATAAGTTTTTCATGTTTTTTATTTTTAAGTAATTAATCGATTTGTACAAATTTACTTGCAATAACAGGATTTCCGTTTACTACAATTGTTAAATCTTGATCGCCATCAACCGTAAAAGTTGTTTCGTCATGATTTACAGCTACTTTCAAAATTTGATTTCTGAAATTAATTTTAAAAGAGTAACCTTTCCATTCTTTTGGAATTTTTGGAGCGAAATGAAGCTGGTCATTTTTAACGCGCATTCCGCCAAAACCTTCAACAATACTCATCCATGTTCCGGCCATTGACGTGATGTGACAGCCTTCTTCAACCTCTTTGTTATAATCATCAAGATCAAGACGGGAAGTTCTTAAATAGAAGGTATACGCCATATCCATTTTGTCTAAAACAGCAGCTTGAATCGAGTGTACGCAAGGCGAAAGTGAACTTTCGTGAACGGTAAAGGATTCGTAAAACTCGAAATTGCGCTTTAATTCTTCTTTAGAAAAATGATCTTCAAAGAAATAGAAACATTGTAAAACGTCGGCTTGTTTGATATATGGTGAACGCAATACACGATCCCACGACCATTTTTGATTGATTGGTCTTTGCGAACGATCTAAATCTTTTACCGGAACTAAATCTTTGTCTAAGAAACCGTCTTGCTGCAGATAAATTCCTAATTCTTTTGAAGTTGGAAAATACATATTGTCGGCCACTTTTTCCCATTCCTGAATTTCATTCGCCGAAAGGCTTACTTTTTCAAGGATTCGTTTGTGATCTGCAGGATATTCTAAGGCTACTTTTTTAATTTGTTCCGAAGCATAATCAATACACCATTTTGCAATATAATTGGTATAAAAATTATTGTTGATATTGTTTTCGTATTCGTTTGGACCTGTAACGCCAAGAATTACGTATTGATTTTTTTCGTTAGAAAAAGAAGCTCTTTGGTGCCAGAAACGTGCAATTCCGATTAATACTTCTAAACCTTTTTCAGGGATATAAGAGTAATCTCCTGTGTATCGGTAATAGTTGTAAATAGCAAAAGCAATCGCTCCATTTCTGTGGATTTCTTCGTGCGTGATTTCCCATTCATTGTGGCATTCTTCTCCATTCATGGTTACCATTGGATACAAAGCCGCGCCATTTTTGAAACCTAAATTGTCTTTTGCATTTTCAATCGCTTTGTCCAATTGATTGAATCTGTAAGTCAATAAGTTTCTCGCAACCTGCTGATCTTTTGTCGCCATGTAAAACGGAATACAATATGCCTCCGTGTCCCAATAAGTCGATCCGCCGTATTTTTCTCCCGTGAAACCTTTTGGTCCAATATTCAAACGAGAATCTTTTCCTAAATAAGTTTGGTTTAATTGAAAGATATTGAAACGAATTCCTTGTTGTGCTTTTACATCACCATCAATTGTAATGTCCGACATTTCCCAGATTTTTGCCCAGGCATCAATTTGATTTTGAAGTAAGGCATTATACCCTAAATTAACGGCAGCTTTAATTGTTTTTTCGGCTGCAGCCAAAGTGTTTTCGTGATTTAAAGAAACGGTATATCCACCAATTTTTTGAATTGCTGAGGTTTGTCCTTTTGCAATAATGGTTCCGTAAGTAAACTGAACTTTATCTGAGGCTGAGTCGATTGTTGAAGGCGAAATATGTACATTTTCTCCGTTTGCAAAAATCGTATTGTGCATGAAAGTCGTAACTTTAAAATGCGTTTTAAAAGTCTGAGCGGTTACAAAAGCTTCGTTTGTGCCTTTTTTTACTTCAAGCGGTTCCCAGAATTTTTCTTCCCAGTTCGCATCTTCATTCGTAACTCCGGCATCAATATAAGGTTTGTAAACAATTTTGGCATCTTTGTTTAAAGGCGTGATTTCGTATTTGATAATTCCGGCTTCATCTAAATCTAAAGAAAGAAAACGACGAATGTTTACGGCAATTTCAGTTCCGTTTTTCAACGTTGCCTCAAAAGAACGGTTGTACCATCCTTCCTTCATATTCAACTCTCTGCGGAAGTTTTTAACTTCGGTACAAGTATTTAAATCTAAGTTTTCTTCGTTGATTTGAACATCGATTCCAATCCAGTTTGGAGCGTTTAATACTTTTGCAAAATATTTTGGATATCCATTTTTCCACCAGCCTACTTTTGTTTTGTCCGGATAATAAATTCCGGCAATATAACTTCCCTGAAAAGTTTCGCCAGAGTAAGTTTCTTCAAAATTGGCACGTTGTCCCATAGCGCCGTTTCCGATACTAAAAAGACTTTCAGACGATTTTACTCTCTCTACATCAAAGCCTTCTTCGATAATGGACCAATTGTCTGGCTTAATATAATCTTGATTCATTTGTTTTTACAGTGTTTTGTGATTGATTGATTTATGATTGATTTTTATTTTGTGATTAATGATTCGATAAAGTTTTCATCTATTAGAGTGAAATCTTTAAAAATGAAATCAGCCTCATGCAAAATTGTTTCCTCACCAATTCCTACACTTACCATTTCTGCAATATTTGCTGCCTGAATTCCGGCAACTGAATCTTCAAATACAATTGAATTTTTTGGATCAATGTTTAATAATTGAGCCGCTTTTAAGAAAACTTCCGGATCTGGTTTGGCATTGGTAACGTCGTTTCCGTCAACAATAACATCGAAATAGGAAAGGATTCCTGTTTTCTCTAGAATTGGTCGGGCATTTTTACTCGCAGAACCCAACGCAATTCCCTGATTTTTTTCTTTTAATAGTTGCAGCGTTTTAAAAACTCCCGGAAGAATCTCGCTTTCGTCCATGTCAACTAAATAAGATAAATAATCTTCATTTTTTTGAATTAGCCATTTGTCTTTGTCCTCCTGAGAAGCCTGAACATTTCCTAATTCAAGAATTATATCTAACGAACGAACGCGGCTTACACCTTTAAGTAATTCGTTGTTTTCGTGTGTGAAATTTATATTTAATGACTGAGCGATTTTTTGCCAGGCTAAAAAGTGGTATTTAGCGGTATCGACAATTACGCCATCAAGGTCGAATATGAATGCTTTTTTGTTCATTATATAGGAAATTCTTCTTTTATTATTTTTGAATAGTATCGTCTACATCTTTTACTTTGTAAACTAAAAGTGCAGCGATTAAAAAACTAACTCCACTAGTAATTAAGGCATAAATGGCATCTCCATTGTAAAGGTATTTGACAATTGGACCGCCAATTAAGGCATTGACAATTTGAGGAATTACAACAAAGAAGTTGAAGATTCCCATGTAAACTCCCATTTTTTTAGGAGCAATTGAGCCTGCAAGAATCGCGTAGGGCATAGCCAAAATACTCGCCCAGGCAACTCCAATTAAAATCATAGGCAATACAACCCAGTCTTCATTTGGCATGAAATAAATCGATATTAATCCGATTCCTCCAATGATTAAAGAAAGTGCGTGAGTTGATTTTCGTCCGATTTTTTTAGCGATATACGGAAGGAAAAACAGTGCGATGATAGCAGAAACTAAGTTGTAAACGCCAAACAAAATTCCGACCCAGTCTCCGGCATCCTGATATTGCTGACTTGAAGTGTCGCTTAATGGCAGTCCGTAAATATGATGTGCAATGGCCGGAGTGGTAAAAACCCACATTCCGAATAATCCAAACCACGAGAAAAACTGCACCCAGCTTAGCTGACGCATTGTAGTTGGCATTTTTGCAAAATCCGTAAAAATGTCTGTAAGTTTTGATTTTTCTTCAGAAGGAATATCTACTTCACTTTGTGGATCTTCAAAATTGGCTAATTCTTCAGGAGTGTATTCTTTTGTTGTGAAAAGTGTCACCAAGATTGAGCCAATTAAAACGGCTGCACCAATGATAAAAGATAACTTTAAATTTAAAGGAATACTTCCGGGAACGGCATTGTTTGCAATGCCAAAATAGTTGGTTAAAACATAAGGCAAAGCCGAACCAATAACGGCTCCAAAACCAATTAAAGAAGTTTGAATACTGAAACCTGCCGTACGCTGGTCTGTTCTTAGATTATCACCAACCAGAGCGCGAAATGGCTCCATGGCAATGTTGAAAGAGGCATCCATAATCATTAACATTCCGGCACCAACCCATAAGGCAGGTAATACAGAAATGAAAATATTGGCCTGAGGCATTAAAATTAATCCAACAGAAGCCAGGATTGCGCCGACCAGAAAAAATGGTTTTCGTCTGCCAAATCTTCCCCAGGTTCTGTCGCTGTAATGACCAATAATAGGCTGCACTATTAATCCCATAAGGGGAGCAATAATCCAGAACCATGATAGTTCATGTACGTCGGCACCAAAAATTTGAAGAATTCTGCTGGCATTTGCATTCTGAAGTGCAAACCCCATTTGTATTCCCAAGAAACCGAAACTCATGTTCCAAATTTCCCAGAAACTTAATTTACGCTTTTCCATTATCGTAATTTGAAAAAATTATACGATAAGCGCTTTGCTTATCAAAACTTACTGTTTTTTTCGAAGTAAAAGTAAAAGCCTTGACGGCCGTAAAAGTATAAATTATTTTTAGATATATACTAACAAAAAAGCCATAAATATTATTTACGGCTTTAGAATGTGTTGATTTTAAGAAAATTAGTCAGTAGATTCTCTTTTTATAAGATGTGTTTCTATAACTTCTGTAGTGTAGTTTTCGTTTTCCTCTTCGTCGTCATCGTGTTCGGCTTCGAGTCTTTCGATCAGCATTTTAGCGGCTTTATTTCCCATTTTTTCACCACTTTGGCTTACGGTTGTAATACTTGGTGTGGAATATTTTGAGATGATTCCGTCTGTAAAAGCAATTACGGCCAAATCTTGTGGAACTTTCAATCCCATTTTGCTGGCTGTTTTGATAATCGTAACCGCAAAAAGCTCATTTACAGCAAATACGGCATCAAAAGCTCGGGCGTGCAAAAGTTCAGAAATGGTAATTTCGCAGGTATCTACATCTTCAATTTTAATGATTAGGTCTTCGTTGAAAGGTATTCCATTGTCTAAGAGTGCTTTTTCGTACCCATCAGTTCTTAGTTTTCCAACACTTACATAATCAACTGTGGTAACTAAGGCAATCTTTTTACGCCCATTGTCAATCAGACTCTGGACAGCTTCATAAGCTGCGGCTTTATCATCAATAATTACTTTATCGCATAAAATATCATTCGTAACGCGGTCAAACATTACAACCGGCATTCCCTGATTGATGACTTCTGTAATGTGGTGAAAATCACCTTTGTACTGTGTTTCTTTAGAAAGAGACATGATAAAACCATCGATGCTTCCGTTGGCCAGCATCTCCATATTTAAGACTTCTTTATCAAAAGAATCATCAGATAAACAGATTACAACACTATATCCATTTTCGTTGGCCACCTGTTCAATTCCGTTGATTACGGTAGAGAAAAAATAATGTACAATTTCCGGAATGATAATACCAATACTTTTGGTTTTTCGGTTTTTTAGGCTAAGGGCAATATTGTTGGGTTTATAGTTGTAAAACTTTGCAAAGGCCTGCACTTTTAGGCGTGTTTCTTCTCCGATTTCAAGGCTGTTTCTGAGTGATTTTGAGACAGTTGAAATAGATACATCAAGTTCCTTTGCGATCTGTTTTAAGGTTATTTTGCGTTTCATGAGTTAAATTGAAAAAATCTAATTAATAATAAAGGTATCTTTTATTTTATGATTTAGCATTTTTTGACTGAAAAGATTACAAAATATAGAAAGTTTTCAACACTACCACGTTTTCGTAACTCAATAAAAATTGGTTCTGGTTGTTCATGTTAATAAATTCCTAATTTTGAAATTCGAAGTAAAATTAAAAACTTAACTAACAATCACAAACTCAAACTAATTTAAACAAAAAGTATGAAAACAATTTACAAAAAGTTGTTATTTTTATTCCTATTGTTGCCGTTCACTGTGTTAGCTCAAAACACTGTAAGCGGGACTGTTGTCGATAAAGCAACAGGTCAGCCAATACCGGGAGTAAATGTAAGTGTACAAGGTGCTCCAGGCGGAACATCGACAGGATTTGATGGTATTTACCAACTGTCAAATGTAAAGAATGGTAACAAAATAGTGGTTTCTTTTATTGGATACAAAACGCAAACGATTGAGTTCGCCGGTCAAAAAACATTAAATGTAACTTTAGAAGAAGATACCAATCAACTTAAAGAAGTTGTAGTTCAGGTAGGTTACGGTACTGTTAAGAAAAAAGATGCGACTGGTTCAGTATCTCAAATTTCTGCAAAAGAATTTAATAAAGGTATTAACGTAACTCCTGAGAGTTTAATTAGCGGCCGTATTTCGGGTGTTAATGTAACTGGTGGAGGAGCGCCTGGTGCAAAAGCTGATATTAGAATTCGTGGAGGGTCGTCTTTAAATGCTTCAAACGAGCCTTTAATCGTTTTGGATGGATTGCCTTTAAGCAATGCAGTACCTAGCGGAGCTACTAGTATTTTATCTACAATTGATCCTAATGATATTGAGTCTTTTACAGTTCTTAAAGATGCCTCTGCTGCTGCAATCTACGGATCTCGTGCTGCAAATGGTGTAATTGTAATTACAACTAAAAAAGGAACAAAAGGTGCTGTTAAAGTAAACTTCAGTTCTCAAGTTGGTATTAATACTGTTGCAGATACTGTTGATGTGATGAGTGCAGATCAATTCCGTGAATTAGTGAATACTAAAGGGACACCTGCTCAACAAGCTTTATTAGGTAATGCAAATACAAACTGGCAAGATGAAATTTTTCATACTGCTTTAACAACAAACAACAATATTTCTGTAAGTGGTGCTTTATTTAATAAATTGCCAGTACGTTTATCTGTAGGAAATGTTGATAATCCAGGAATCCTAAGAAACACTTCTTTTGAAAGAACTACGACATCGTTATCGTTAAATCCTGTTTTGTTCGATAATCATTTAAAAATTGATATTAGTGGAAATTTATCTTTTGGAAAAAATCAATTTCAGGACGAAGGTGGTGTAATTGGAAGCGCTATTGGATTTGATCCTACACAATCTGTTTATGAAGAAGGTTCTCGTTATGGAGGTTATTTTGAATGGTTAGAGCCAACTGGAAATTTACCTTTATTACCGGCTAGAAACCCAGTTGCAAGATTAAATCAGGACGAAAGAAGAGCAACTTCTACCAGAAAATGGGGTAATGTAAGACTGGACTATAAATTTCATTTCTTCGAAGATTTAAGAGCTGTTGTAGAGGCTGGAATTGATAGATTTGATAGTAGCGGATATACAGAGGTAAGTACTCAAAGTGCTTTAGGGTATCAGCCAAAACCTTTTACTGATCCTGCTTATGTAAATTTAGGAAACTATAGTCACTATACTGATGCGCTTCAAAATAAAAACTTAAATGCTTATTTTAATTATACTAAAGATTTAGGGAAGTTTAAGATTGATGCAACAGCAGGTTATAACTATCAGTTATTTCAAAAAGAAAAATATTCATCAGGAGAAGTTAGACAACCAAATCCAAATTGGGATGTAGCTACAGATCCGGATGTAAACCTTCAATCTTATTTCGGACGTTTGAATTTAGGTTTTGATAGCAGATATTTATTGACCTTAAATTACAGAAGAGATGGAACCTCTCGTTTCTCTGAAGAGAACAGATGGGGTAATTTTGGAGGAGCTGCTTTTGCATGGAATCTGTCTGAAGAAGCTTTCCTAAAAGGCAATGCCACAGTATCAACTTTAAAATTAAGAGTTGGTTACGGTACTACTGGTCAACAGGATATCTCTGCTCAATACGACTATTTACGAAGAGTAACTCTTGGTACAATTAATACTCAATACATTTTTGGTAATACTATTTATTCAACAGCAAGACCAGAAGGATATAACGAAAATATCAAATGGGAAGAATTGGCAGAGACTAACGTTGGTATTGATTATGGTTTCTTTAATGACAGAATTACTGGGTCTATCAATTACTTTAATAAAAAATCAACAGATTTATTAGCTGATATTGCAGTTCCTGATGGTGCAAATATTAGAAACCAGGGTTTCTTCAATATTGGTAGTGTGGATACAAAAGGTGTTGAATTCAGCATTCAGTCAGATATTGTTAAAACAGATAATTTAACTTGGAATGTAGCTTTTAATACCACTTATATAGACCAGAAAATAGCTGATTTAGGAATAACAGTTCCTGGTTTTCAAGGTTATTTAGCAGGAGAAAATATAGCAGGAGGAAACGGTAATAAAATTCAGATAAATTCAGTAGGATATGCTCCAAATTCATTCTTTGTTTATGAGCAATTATATGATTCAAATAAACGGCCGATTGCCGGAGCTTATGCTGACAGAAATGGAGACGGAAAACTAGATGCTGGAGATCGTTACAGATTTCATAAAACGGCACCAGATTATACTTTCGGATTGTTTTCTACTCTAAATTACAAAAAGTTTGACTTCACAATGAACTGGAGAGCAAGTGTAGGAAATTATATTTTTGATAACGTAAGCTCTAATCTAGGTTATTCTGATGCTGGATTAAGAAGACAAACAGATTTGTCTAACGTTAGTTCAGATTATTATAACACAGGTTTTACTTTTGAAGATAATGGAACACAACGTTATTTGTCAGATTATTTTATAAAGGATGCATCTTTTATAAAACTTGACAATGTAACTCTTGGGTATACTTTTGATAAAACAATTATCAAAGCAGCTTCTTTAAGATTTACGGCTGGTGTTCAAAATGTTTTCATTCTTACGAAATACAATGGCTTAGACCCTGAGAAATTCAACGGAATTGATAATAATGTTTACCCAAGAGCTAGAACTTTCTTGTTTGGAGTTAATGCAAATTTCTAATAGTAGACTGAAATCAAAAATTTAAAAATAAACAAAATGAAAATATCATTTAAATATATATCTTATTTTTTCCTATTCATTTTAGGATTAAGTATGACGCTTACTTCGTGTACGGACGATTTAAACGTGACACCGAAGGATGATGATGAGTTTTTATCTGAAACCTTTTTTCAGGATCCTGCATCGTACAAACAAGTTTTGGCAAAATTATATGCTGGTTTGTATGTTGGGGGTAATGATGGTGATGGTGATGCTGCAGTTCCTTCTAAAAGCCCTGATATTGCCGGGCTTGGGGGTGACTTTAGCAGTTACTTAAGATTACTTTTTGTAACACAGGAGTTTTCTACCGATGAAGCAATTATTGCTTGGGCAGATGGTACTTTACCAACACTGAATTCTCAAACATGGTCTCCGGCTAACGAATTTTTGGAAGGAACTTTTTCTAGAGCTTTCTATCATATTAGTGTAGCTAATGAATTTTTAAGACAAACTACAGATGAAAAACTAGATGCAAGAGGTGTTGATGCGAATTTAAAAGCTGATATCGCTAAATTTAGAGCAGAAGCTCGTTTTTTAAGAGCTTTCTCCTATTATAACTTAATGGATTTGTTCGGAAATGTGCCAATTACAACAGAAAATGACCCTGTTGGATTCTTTTACCCTGTACAAAAATCAAGAGCTGAAGTCTTTGCTTTTGTTGAATCTGAATTAAAAGACTTAGACAACAGTTTAGTAGCTTCAGGACAAAATGAATATGGTAGAGTTGATAAAACAGCCGCTAAATTTTTATTGGCTCAGGTTTATTTAAATGCAAAAGTATATACAGGAACTGCAAGAAATGATGAAGCAGCAGCCTTATGCAATGAAATTATTACTAGTTCAGGATATACTTTCGCAAATGTTCCTTATAGTTATTTGTTCTCTGCGGATAATAATAGAAATGGTGCTCAATCTGAAATTATTTTTCCAATTATTGGAGATGGTAATGCAATTAGAGCAACCGGTGGGGGAATGAGCTTTATTATGCACGCTTCCATTGGTGGTAGCATGAATGCCGCTTCTAGAGGTATGGATGGTGGATGGCAGGGGATTAGAACTCGTAGAGAGTTTGTAAATCTTTTTCCAGACGAAACTGCAACGGCAGATAAAAGAGGAACATTTTATACAAATGGTCAGTCAAAAGACATAAAGAATGTAGGAACTTTTACAGATGGATATGCTGTAACTAAATATATTAATATAAATTCTGATGGTTCTGCAGCTCAAAGAAATGATATTCCTGATATCGATTTCCCAATGTTCAGATTAACAGATGCTTATTTAATGTATGCTGAGGCAACTCTTAGAGGAGCATCAACAGGAAATATCGCTACAGCTTTAGGATATATTAATCAAATTAGAACCAGAGCAGGAGCTCAGACAATAACAACTCCTCAGCTTACTCTTGATTTTATTTTAGATGAAAGAGGTAGAGAATTGTTTTGGGAATGTCACAGAAGAACTGATTTAATCCGTTTTGGAAAGTTTACCGGAGGATCTAAAATTTGGCAATGGAAAGGTGGATCTGTAAACGGAAGCGCAACTGAATCATTCAGAGATTTAATGCCAATTCCTGCAAGAAATATACAGGCAAATCCAACATTAAAACAAAATCCAGGTTACTAACTAATCTTATAACTAAAAATAAAAAAAATGAAAAATATATATAAAGTATTAATCGCGTTCATTAGTGTATTAGCTGTGTCTTGTAATGCAGATGATGTAGAAAACAGACCTGTAATCGAAGCAGTAACTGCTCCGGTATTATTAACACCAAAATCTGACTTTAGTATTGTTCTTTCTAAAGAAACAGAAAATGAAGTAGCTACAACAGTAGTTTGGAACGACGCGCAATATAATGGTACACAAACCATTGTGAACTACACAGTAGAAGTTGCGAAAGCAGGAACTAATTTTGCTACGCCAATAGTTGTATCAAATACTACTGAAAGATTTAAAACATTAACTGTTGCTGAATTAAATTCCGCATTAGTTAATGGTGGTTTTATCGAAAAAGAAGAAAACAAAGTTGATATTCGTATTAAAGCAGTAGTTGGAGCTTCTGGGCTTCCGCAATATTCAAATGTTTATACAATTACAGCAACTCCATATCACGTACCGTTAGCTAGTTCTCATTGGTTAGTAGGTGCTGCTACTCCTGGAGGATGGACATGGGCTGGTGACGCAGAAACTGAATTTCCATTAGTAATTGGTAAAACAGACGTTTATCAAGTGACGATTGTTCTTAAAAGCGGAGAAGCTTTTAGAGAGTTCTTAGGAAATAACTTTACAAGCGATGGTAACTGGGACGCTAGTCACAATTATGCTTATTATTCAGGATTAGGATTCACTATCGATCCAGAATTAGTAAATGCAGGAGATGGTGACAATAATTTTAAATATACTGGTACAACAGGCTCACGAGTTTTAACTATAGATAATGGAGCAAAAACTATCACATTAGAGTAGTTTATTAATAAATATACAAAGAGGGCTATCGGTAAGGTAGCCCTTTTTTAATCTGACTAACCTAACCAACTCACATATGAAAAAAACTATACTAACAATATTTCTCTTATTGTCAATAACTGTTTTTTCCCAACAGCAAACGGCAACTTATTCTGTAAGCCCATCTACTTTTGAAGAGACTACTTCTATAACAATTACAATTAACGGAAGCAGTATAAATGAATCAACATGGGGTGTAATCGACAACAAATTGTATTTATGGGCTTGGGCTTTTGACATAAATGATACAACTCAGAAAGGAACTCCAGATAACGGAGCCTGGGATAATTCAAGTGATGCAAGCGTATTTACCTATAATGCCGGAGCAGATACGTATACAAAAACTATTACTCCAACGAGCTATTATAATACAACCGATATTGGAAAAATAGGTTTTTTAGTAAAAGCTAAAAACGGAAATGGAGATAAGAAATCACAGGATATTTTAGTCGAAGTTGGCTCTTTTCAGGTAACATTGACCGCTCCTTTACAAAATAGTGCTACAATTATTACTTCTGGCTCAAACTTCAATATTGCAGCTACAAACACAAACGGAGCTGCGAGTTATACTTTAAAAGCTAACGGCACCACGCTAAATACAATTGCCAGTACAACTAATTATTCCTATTTGCACAATAATGTTACAAGTAATCAGAGTTACGAATTATTGGCGACACAAGCAGGAGTTACTATTTCTAAAAAGTTTTCGGTAATAGTAAATCCAAATACGGTTTCTGAAACTATGCCGGCAGGTTTAGTTGATGGAATTAATTACAATTCGGCAGATGCTACAAAAGCAACTTTGGTTTTAGATGCGCCGTTAAAAGATTTTGTTTACGTTGCCGGAAGTTTTAACAACTGGCAGCCTTCATTGGCGTATGCTATGAAAAAAGATCCGACTTCGGGAAAATTTTGGTTAGAACTGACAGGATTAGTTTCAGGAACAAATAACACCTATCAATATTGGGTTGTTGATGCCACTCCATTAGCAAATTCACCAGCGATGGTAAAAACTGCCGATCCGTATTCGACTTTAGTTTTGTCGCCTTATGATGATGCCTCGATTCCTTCAGTTTCATATCCAAATTTGCCGGCTTATCCAACAGGGCAAAATTTTGAGGTTACAGTGTTAAAAACAGGTCAGACACCTTACAATTGGCAGGTTACGAATTTTACTAAACCAGAAAAAGAAAAATTGGTAGTTTATGAAGTTTTGGTTCGTGATTTTGATGCAGCAAGAAGTTTCCAAAGTTTAATTGATAAGATTGATTATTTTAAAAATCTTAAAATAAATGCAATCGAATTAATGCCTGTAATGGAGTTTGAAGGCAATGAAAGCTGGGGTTACAACACTTCATTTCACATGGCTTTGGACAAGTTTTACGGAACTTCAGATAAATTAAAAGAATTAATCGATTTATGCCACCAAAACGGAATTGCGGTTATTCTGGATGTTGCCCTAAATCACGCTTTCGGAAGAAATCCAATGGTTAGAATGTGGATGAATGATCCTGATGGCGACGGTTTTGGTTCGCCAACAGTCGAAAATCCTTATTTTAATATGACGGCAAAACATACTTATAGTGTAGGAGAAGATTTTAATCATCAATCACTAAGAACGCAAAATTATGTGGAGCGTGTAGTAAAACAATGGATTGAAGAATACAAAATTGATGGCTTTCGTTGGGATTTAACAAAAGGATTTACACAAGCATGTACTGACTCTGATGAATCTTGCACGAATAAATATCAACAGGACAGAGTAGATATTCTTAAAAAATATGCCGATTATTCGTGGGGTTTAGATCCGACACATTATACCATTTTTGAACATTTGGGCACAGATGCTGAAGAAAAACAATGGGCAGATTACAGAGCTGGAGAAACACCTGGTAAAGGAGTTATGATGTGGGGGAAAATGACAGATCCTTATAATGAATTGTCTATGGGATATACGAGTAACATTTCCAGAATGACAAGCTCAAGTCGCGGTTTTGTAGCAAACCGTTTAATGGGTTATGCAGAAAGTCATGATGAAGAACGATTAATGTATAAAAATGTTCAGTACGGAGCTACTTCAGGAAGTTATAACGTAAAAACATTAAATACAGCATTATCCAGAATGTCAGCTATTGGAGCAGTTTCATTATTAGTTCCCGGTCCAAAGATGATATGGCATTTTGGAGAATTAGGATGGGATGAATCTATTTTTACATGTAATAACGGTACTGTAAATGACTCATCTGGAACTATTCCGGGAGATTGTAAATTAGACACGAAGCCGCAGCCGCAATGGGTTGAAAACTGGCAGGGAGATTCAAACAGGAATAAAATCTACAATGACTGGTCAAAAATGATTACCCTTAAAATTGCAGAACCAGTATTTTTAGGAACACCAACTATTGCCAATGGAAATTCATTGAGTGTTAATATAAAAATTACCAACTCAAATCTGGCGGCTACGCAACTAAAAGATGTTCTCATTGTGGCAAATTTTGATGTAACCACACAAAATGTTGCGACAGGTTTTCAATACACAGGCACTTGGTATAATCTAATGGACAATACAACTATAAATGTTGCAGATGTAAATGCCCCAATAAGCCTTGCAGCAGGTGAATACAGAATTTATGGTAACAAACAGGCAAATTTAGCAATAGCTGATTTCGAAAAAGGGAATTCAGTTAATTTATATCCTAATCCAGTTTCAGATTATTTTACCCTAAATGTAACCGCAACAAAAGTTCAGGTTTACTCTGTTACCGGACAACTGGTAAAAAGTTTCGCCACTCATGGAAATTTAGACTTTCAGTTTAATGTAGCGGATTTAAAAACCGGATTATATTTTGTAAAAACTGTTGACGAAAATAATAAAACACAGATGATGAAATTCATCAAAAAATAATGGTTTGTTAGTAATGTGAAAGGGCTGTCTATAACTAGACAGCCTTTTTATTTAGATCCATTTTCAGATTATTTTTTCTTATTATTATATTCTCCAATTACTGCAAAATAGCCAAAAGTTCCCAGCCCTAAAACAATTAGTGGAGTCAGAATGAAAAGGATTATAATGCCAAAGACCAAATCATCTTGTTTGTCTGAAAGCAATTTTGGTAAACCAAATTCGAAAACGCAAAAATAAGCAGCAGAAACTGCCAATATCACCCATATAATTCCTAAAGCTTGTTTAATTGTGTTCATTTTTTTAATTTAAAGGTGATTAGTTTTATTTTTATTGTCAATGTAAATCATTCCAATTACAAAACAAACCGAAGCGATAATGATAGGATACCAAAGCCCGTCAAGATAAAAATCAGTTTTACCCGAATCCTTCGCTTGTGATACAAGATAAGTTGAAATAGCAGGAAGTAAACCTCCGAAAATTCCATTTCCAACATGATAAGGCAATGACATTGATGTATATCTGATTTTTGTCGGAAACATTTCTACTAAAAATGCTGCAATTGGCCCGTAAACCATTGTTACAAATAATACCTGAATGAAAACCAAAAATATTAATGTCCATTCGTCACTGGAATTAATTATAACAGAAATGCTTGTTTGTGCTTCTTTATTATGGGTATACGATTTTTTTTCAACAGCGGTTGTGCCGTCAGTATATACTTTTTGAGTTGTTAGTGTATAATCTCTACTATTTTTATTTTCAATTGATTTTGTTGTTTTATCTGTGATTTCTGTTTTATAGCTAATGTCTGTCGTATTATACATCATTTTATAAATAGGCCTGTAAAATAAAATTGCCAGCAGCATACCGCTCATCATAATATACTTTCTTCCAACTTTGTCACTCAGCCATCCAAAAACAATAAAAAATGGTGTGCCTAATAATAAGGCAATTCCCAATAGGCTGTCTACCTGAGAAGAGTCAATATTCATTACTGTTTTCATAAAACTCATGGCATAAAATTGTCCTGTGTACCATACGACACCCTGTCCCATTGTAGCGCCAAATAATGCCAGTAAAACAAATTTTAAATTATAACGGTTTCCAAAACTTTCTCTTAACGGATTTGAGCTTGTAGTTCCTTCTTTTTTTGCTTTGGCAAAAACAGGTGATTCATCCATATTTTTACGTATCAAATACGAAACGCCAACCATAACAATAGAAACCCAAAAAGGAACACGCCATCCCCAGGAATCAAAATCTTCAGCAGATAAAGCGTTTTTTGTTGCCAGAATCACCATCAGAGAAATAAATAACCCAATGGTTGCAGTAGTCTGAATCCAGGAAGTCCAATATCCTTTTTCTCCCACTGGAGCATGTTCGGCTACATAAGTAGCTGCTCCGCCATATTCACCTCCAAGCGCAAGCCCTTGTAATAAGCGCAAAATGAGTACTAACAAGGGTGCTAAAAAACCAATAGTTTCATAACTCGGAATACAGCCAATTAAAAAAGTAGAACCACCCATTAATAATAAGGTAGCCATAAAAGTATATTTGCGACCAATGATATCACCAAGCCTGCCAAAAAATAAAGCACCGAAAGGGCGCACAACAAATCCGGCAGCAAAAGTGGCCAATGTAGATAAAAATGCAGCTGTTGGATTGTCACTTGGGAAAAATTTGGTTGAAATTACAACAGCAAGACTTCCAAAAATATAAAAGTCATACCATTCAATCATTGTACCCATAGAGGAGGCCGAAATTACTTTCCAAATGCCTTTAGTAGAAGTTTTATCCATAAAACAGGTCTTGTATTCTTATTAATAAATAAAAGTATAAAGTATTATTTTACGAATATAAAAGATATTTTTTTATTTAGTTGATACTTTTTTAACAAAAACAAAATAATTGTTGACTTTACACTTTTTGAAAGTAATTGAGTTTTTCAGAACTAAAGAGAAAGGTTTCAGAAACGAGTCAGAGAGTAAATTTTGGAGTTGGACATAAAAAATAATCTGCCTGATAATAACAGAAATATTGTACTTGAGCAAAAGAAATATCATTTTCACAACATAGCCACCGGTTTCAACCGTTGGGCCAAATATATTATACATTATATTGTCACAATCGTATCCCAAGGTTGAAACCTTGGGCTATGGTGGAAGATGATAAATTTATTGTAGTGCGGTGCTCAGGAAAATTAGGAAAGTAGTAAAAACAAAAAACCCACTCATTTGAGTGGGTTTTGGTGGTGCCTCCAGGGATCGAACCAGGGACACATGGATTTTCAGTCCATTGCTCTACCATCTGAGCTAAGGCACCGTGCTGATTGCGGGTGCAAAGATAGAATCATTTTTCGTTTATCCAAAACATTTTTAAAAAAAAATCAATTCGTATCTTCGCAAAAACAAAAAAGTAAATATGATCTTAACTGTTGATGTTGGTAACACTCGAATTAAAGCATCTGTTTTTGAGGAGAATACTGCTCTGGAAAATTTTATTTTTGAGAAGAATGAACTTGAAAAAAAAATTGAAAAAATTTTAAAAAAATTCCCTAACTGCTCCGATTTGGTTATTGCATCGGTTGGAGATATCGAAAAACAGTCTTTTTTGACTTTCGAAAAACAGTTGAATATTCATTTTTTAACACATGAAGACGTTTTTCCCTTTATTAATAAATATGCAACACCAAAAACTTTAGGAATTGACCGGATGGTTTTGGCTGCAGGAGCAACTTTACAGTTTCCTAAACAAAACAGATTAGTTATTGATGCAGGAACTTGTATAACCTACGATTTTATCGACGAAAATGATAATTATCTGGGCGGAGCTATTTCACCAGGTTTAAGATTGCGTTATGAATCGTTACATAATTTCACGGCCAGACTGCCTTTGCTGACATTAGACTCTCCGGAACAATATATCGGGAACTCAACAATAGAAGCTATTCACTCAGGTGTTGTAAATGGGTTCGTCTATGAGATCGATGGTTTTATCGATGAATATCGGGCAAACTTTTCAAATTTTATAATAATTTTAACGGGTGGTGATGCAGAATTTTTGGCTAAACGATTAAAAAATACCATATTTGCCAATTCAAATTTCCTTCTGGAAAGTTTGAACCAAACATTTCAATATAAAAATCGACAATGATTAAAAAAATTATAGTAAGTACTTGTTTACTTATCTCGTTCGTTTCATTTGCTCAGCAAGGTACAGCATCACCTTATTCTTTTTACGGAATTGGGGACTCAAGGCTAAAAGGAACTCTTGAATTCAGGTCTATGGCAGGAGTTGCAGTAGAGCAGGATAGTATACATTTGAATATTGAGAATCCGGCAAGTTATGCTAGTTTGGGACAAACAACATTTTCTGTAGGAGGTACTTTTGGAACGACTAAATTAAAATCTGATACAGAAACTTCAAAAGCACAAAGATCAACTTTTGATTATTTGGCAGTAGGTATCCCTATGGGTAAACTTGGTGCAGCATTTGGTTTGATTCCATTGTCTTCTGTGGGATACAGGCTTTCTGATGATAATACAGCTACTCCTGGTGCAGTAAGCAGTCAGTTAGAAGGAAAAGGAGGAATCAATAAAGTGTTTTTTGGTGTTGGATATAAAATTACTCCAAAATGGAATATTGGTGCTGACGTACAATATAACTTCGGTAAGATTACAACAACAAGTATAGAACTGGTATCAGGGATACAAAATGCTACCAGAGAAGTAAATACTGCTGTAATAGCCGGAACAAATTTTAATATAGGTACAATGTATCAGACTAAAGTGTATAAAAAGATGAATTTATACACTAGTTTAAATTATACTTTTTCAGGGAATCTAAATTCTGATAACACAAGAGTTGTTGATGTTGATGGTGATCCGGATCCTTATACTTACCCAGATTCGTCAAGTGAGTTGAAGTTGCCGGGTAAGTTAACAATTGGTGCCGGTATTGGTGAAGCAAGAAAATGGTTAGTAGGTACAACATTGGCTTTTCAAGGTGACGGAAAACTTAATAATAATTATAATACCATGGATAATGTGCGTTATGAAAAATATTCAAAATACGCCATTGGAGGATATTATGTTCCAAATTATAGTTCATTTACAAGTTACTTAAGCAGAATTACCTACAGAGCAGGTTTTAAATATGAAAAACTGGGGCTGATTGTTAATAATGAGTCAATAAACGATGTCGGAATGACTTTAGGCGCAGGATTTCCAATTACAGGTACTTTTTCAAATGTAAATTTTGGACTGGAGTTTGGTAAAAAAGGAACAACCTCTTCAGGTTTGATTAAGGAAAACTATATGAACTTTAGTTTGAGCTTCTCTTTCAACGACAGATGGTTCGTAAAAAGTAAATTCAACTAAGCAAAGCTGTTTTTTTAAGCTCAATACAATTTACTACATTTGGCAAATGAATTTACCAAAGAAATATATCATAACAATTGTCACAGTTCTTGCTGTGACAATGTTTTTTGGTTGCGAAAGTAATTTTAAAGAAGTTCAGAAAATTAACTTCTCAGAGTTTGTTCCCGGAAGTGATGCAGATACTGTGAATATAAAATATACAGATTCCGGACGCATAACAGGAGTTCTCATTAGTTCTAAAATGCTGGATTATTCAAATCTTGAATTTCCGTTTACCGAATTTCCAAAAGGAATTGATGTTACCTTATATGATAAAAAACAAAAGCGTACTTTTATAAAATCAAATTATGCTGTTTCGTATAAGCAAACAGGAATTATTGATTTGCAGGGAAAAGTAAAGATAACTTCTGAAACCGGACAGATGCTGGAAACCGAACAGTTGTATTTTGACCAGAAGAACGAGTGGTTTTATACCGAAAGAAAATTTAAACTAACAGATGCAAAAGGAGTTTCTTACGGACAGGGAATAGATTTTAGTAAAGACTTTAAAGTCATAAATTCACAACGAATAACCGGCGAACTCGAAGCCGAAGAATAAAAAACATTATGGGTTACTTAAAATACACACAATACGTATACATCCTTTTTGGAATTTTCTTTATATATGACGGAATTACAAAACTGAATGAAGCAAACGATAAGGCGACTCTAAGTTTTATTATTGCTGGTTTGGCAATTTTCATGTTTTTCTTCAGAAGGAAGTTTGCTAACAAATTTGATGACCGAAATAAAAAACAATAAAAAATGGAGATTAGTATTATAATACTATGTTTAATACTATCAGCCTTTTTTTCGGGAATGGAAATAGCTTTTATTTCCTCAAATAAAATTTATCTTGAAATAGAAAAAAAACAAGATAATTTTCTCTCACAGATCCTGACAAAACTTACCGAAAACCCATCTAAATTTATTGCCGCAATGCTTATTGGTAATAATGTTGCACTGGTAGTTTACGGTTTTTATATGGGTGATCTGATCCTGAATCAGATTATACGTCTTGGATATGAGTTTTCAAACTTCACAAGTTTTCTTGTTCAGACCGCTATTTCGACTTTTATAGTTTTAATCACAGCCGAATTTTTTCCTAAAGTTTTCTTTCAGATTTATGCCAATTCATTAATCAGAATTTTTGCAATTCCGGCCTATCTCTTTTATAGGTTGTTTTATTACATATCGACTTTTTTTATATGGATTTCAGACTTTATTTTAAGAAAGTTCTTTAAGACAGAAGGTGATCAGGTGCAATTGTATTTTAGTAAAATTGAATTGGGTAATTATATTACAGAACAAATGAGTTCTGTTGAAGAAAATGAAGAAGTAGATTCTGAAATTCAAATCTTTCAAAATGCCTTAGAGTTTTCTGGTGTAAAGGCACGTGATATTATGACGCCACGCACCGAAATTGTCGATATAGATTTGTTTGCAAGCGTCGAAGAACTTAAACAATTATTCATAGAAACAGGTTATTCTAAGATTGTAGTCAGTCAAAATTCCCTTGACGATATTGTCGGATATGTACATTCTTTTGATTTATTTAAAAAGCCAAAAACTATAAAATCTGTTTTGATGACCGTTGAGTTTGTTCCTGATACGATTTCCATAAGAGATGCTTTGAACTTACTTATTAAAAAAAGAAGGAATGTTGCTGTTGTTCTCGATGAACATGGAGGAACCTCGGGCATAATCACAATAGAAGATATTGTCGAAGAACTTTTTGGTGAAATCGAGGATGAGCACGATTTAGCCGAAGAACTGACAGAGCAGGTATTCGGCGAAGGTAAGTATTTGTTTTCTACACGTCTCGATGTTGAGTATCTCAATGAAACCTATAAATTAAATATTCCCGAAGAAGACTCTTATGGTACTTTAGGAGGCTTTATTGTAAATCATACCAAGGAAATCCCTCAAAAAGGAGACGAAATAGTTATTGATCAATACTATTTTGTAATAGAAGAAGCGACAAACAAGAAAATCGAATTAGTAAAAATGACTATAAAAGAGTAAAAATTTTATTAATTAAAAAAAAATGCGCAAAATAAAACACTAGTTGTATTGTTATTAACTAGATAATTGTATTTTCGCAAACTGAATATAAAATTAACAACAATAAAAATGGCAGTTTTAGCAAAAATTAGACAGCGTTCCGCTTTATTGATAGGAGTTATTGCACTTGCATTATTAGCATTTATAATACAAGACCTTTTCAGTAGTGGTACATTTAGTCAAAGTTCAAAAGATGTAGGAAGCATCGATGGAAAAGATATTTCATTTGAAGACTTTAGAGTTAAAGTTAGTAATGTTGAGAAAAGTGGTCAGGGTATTTCTTCTACTGAAGCTGCAAACAGAGTTTGGGATCAGGAAGTTTCAATTGCATTATTATCAGCTCAGTTTGATAAATTAGGATTGAGAGTTGGTGAAAAACATTTAATAGAAGTTTTAAAATCAGATCCAAATATTGGAAAAAACCCTATGTTTTTAAATGCAGCAGGTGTTTTTGACGTTGCTAAATTTAAAAACTACGTTAATACTACTCCTGAAGCAAAACAATATATTGCTGACAAAGAAAAAGATGCCGGATTAAACGCAAAATTTCAAATCTATAATACTTTAGTAAAATCAGGACTTTACACAACTGCCAGCGAAGGAAAATTAAAGTATGAAATGGAAGCTAACAAAGTAAACTTTGCTTATGCAGCCGGATTATACTCTTCTATTAAAGACAGTGAAGTAAAAATATCTGATTCTGATATTGTTGATTATATGAAGAAAAACGAGAAAAAATTCAAAGCTGATGCAACTCGTGAAATTCAATATGTTTTAATTGAAGATAAAGCTTCAAAAGAAGACGAAGCTGAAATTAAAGCAAAAATTACAGCCTTATTATCAGGAAGTGTAGTTTATAATGCTAAAACTGGTAAAAATGATACTTTGGCAGGTTTCAGAAACGCTACAAACATTGCTGAATTTGTAAACGCAAATTCTGACGTTCCTTACGATTCAACTTATATACCTAAAAATTCTTTACCGGCTGTTGATGCTGATAAATTATTCAGTTTGCCTGCCGGTGAAATTTATGGCCCATATGTTTATGGAAGATATTATGCTATTTCTAAATCTTTAGGATTTAAGGCTGGTGTAAATGCAAAAGCAAGCCATATTTTAATTGGATATACAGGATCTCAAACTCCAAACACAAAAGAAAAGAGAACTAAAGAAGAAGCTAAAGCTAAAGCAGAAGAAATTTTGGCACAAGTTCAGGCTAATCCGGATAGTTTCATGATGTTGGCTTTTACAAGTTCTGATGACTCATCTGCACAGCAAGGTGGAGATTTAGGATATTTTGGTCCAAACCAAATGGTAAAACCTTTTAATGATTTTGTATTCAATAACGGAATTGGAAAAATTGGTTTAGTAGAAACTCCTTTTGGATTTCACATTATCAAAATTACAGATAAACAAGATGGTATTCGTTTAGCTACAATTGCTCAAAAAATTGAACCATCTGAAGCTACTTCTGACAAAGTATTTACTTTGGCTACTAAATTTGAAATGCAGGCTGCAGATAAAGATTTTAATGCTACTGCAAAAGAATTAGGATTAAAAGTTGCGGCTCCAATTAGCGTTAAAGCTATGGATGAGGCATTTGGTCCTTTAGGAAGCCAACGTAATATCGTAAGATGGGCGTTTGATAAAGAAACAAACATTGGAGATGTAAAACGTTTTGAATTAGCTAATATTGGTCACGTAATTGCACAATATAAAAGCGAAAACAAATCAGGTTTAATTGCTGTAAGCGTTGCAAGACCTTATGTTGAGCCAATCTTAAAAAATAAGAAAAAAGCTGAAATGCTAAAAGCAAAAATGACAGGTTCAAGTATTGAGGCAATTGCTAAAAGTGTTGGTGTAGCCGTTCAACAAGCTACTAATGTAACATTAGACAATCCGGTATTACCTGGAGGAGTAGGTCAGGAACCAAAAGTTGTAGGTACTGCATTTGCTTTGGCTGCTAATAAAGTTTCTGCTCCAATTGAAGGAAACACTGGAGTATATGTTGTGAAAAATATTAGTACAGTAAAAGCCCCAGCTCTTGCTAATCATGCTGAGTATGTTGCTAAGGTAAAAGCACAAAGTGCTTCTGACGCAAACAGAATTTTACCAGCGTTGAAAAACAATGCTAAAATTGAAGATAACAGATTGCAATTTAACTACTAAGTAGTAAACTAAATAAATTTAAACCCGAAACGTTCTTTGAATGTTTCGGGTTTTTTATTGAAGCACATTGATTAAAAGAATTTGTAATAAATATCATTCATTTTTTCTTTAGTTATATAGGAATAATAGAAATATAATCTAAAAAATTTTGCTTATTAAAATTAATACTGTTAATTTGTCTCGATTTTTTAATTAACAAACTCTGTTTTGTTTACAGAAAATAGATGCTCCTATGATAAATAAATACTTTAATAATCAAGTACTTTGATGTTTTTAATGTTTAAGTTTTTTAAAAGGAAACCTAAAGTATATTCCAAAATTGAAAATCATATTTTTGGAATTATTACTGAATTGCTAAAAGTAAGTACTACAGACATCAATTGTGATGAACTGGGAGGGAAGTATTATTTAAGTAATGAAGAACAGCACTTTAAAGTTACGATCCTTGGCAATGACAATGTAATACGACTAACTAATACTCGTGATTCTGTTGCCGAAAAATACGATAAGATTTTTGTAGAAGATGTTTTGAAAGCTGTAAAAGAAGAAAAGCATCGACGTATGGAACTCGTATACGATTCTATTACAAACAGTATAGAAAAAATGGCCGAACGCCTCCATAATACTCTTATAGAATCAAATGAGCAGGATAACCAAATTGTTCGCCGTCTGGAAACAAAAGATGTTAAAACAAAAAAAGTAAACTTGAATTGATTTTTTTGTTTTGATGTGAAGAGATGCTGAAAATCCTAAAGAATCATCTCATCATAAGTAAGAATGGTTTCATAACCCTTTGAAGCAAAATATTCTTTCGGATTTTCTTTAGAAATTACCATGACAAAGTCTCCTCCCCAAGCTCCAAGGCTTTTAATTACACCATTAAAGTCTGGAAAAACAGCCTCCTTGATTGTTTGCATTTCTAAAATACTGCTCAAGTGAATTTCGTGTTTCTGTACCGCTGAGGCAAACTCTTTTAATGTTTTTGCGTGTAGAATAGTATTTGTAATCTTGTTGTTTTCTGTAACATTTTGTGCCAGATTATGGCCCTTATTGTTATTGTAAGCAAATATTGCAGATTTGCTGTTTTGTTTTTTGTTTAAATAAACAAAATAGATATGTTCCTTAAAGTCAGGGTTGAACTCAACCGGTTTTACAACATTATCCTTAATTTTATATAGTATCGGTGTGTTGTTTTGTGCACACGCAATGTCATAACCACTTCCTCCAAAGCTATTATTTAATAAAGTAAAAGCATTAATATTTGCCCATTCGGCAATATTATTTATAAGTGTAGAAGAAGTTCCAAGTCCCCAATTTCTGGGAAAAGTCAGGTGTGTGCTAGCTTTATAGCCTTTTGCGTCAACTATGAATTTTGGATTTAATATATAGGCTTCATGAAGGATATTCAGTAAAGTTGTTTTTACAGTTTCAGTTTTTGTATCCGGGCGATCTATAATTTCTTTAAATAAAATTGTTTCCTCAAACCAGAGCTGATTATCGTGATCATAACTTTTCCATTCTATTTGATTATTTTCGCCATCTTCAATTACTAAATCCTGACCAAATTTTGTTGGTAACGCAAAAGCATCTGCTCCATCCAGCACCAGATATTCTCCGGCAATAAAAAGTTTTCCGTTACTATAAAATGTTTGTTTCATACTTTGTTTTTTTGGCTGCAAATCTTAGCTAGAACTTTGAGTTCCTTTAAAATAAGATTGCAGCTGGAATAGGATAACTTTAATTATTTTCGCAGATTTTCTATAAAATCAACAACTGCACTATGTGAAATAGTGTTTTTCTTAAAATGAGATTTTATTAAAAGACGCTCTTCTTCGTTAGCTTCAAGTTGGTTGATGATGTTGTTTAAATGCATTTTCATGTGTCCTTCCTGAATTCCGGTTGTAGTAAGAGAACGCAAAGCGGCAAAATTCTGTGCCAGGCCGGCGACAGCCACTATTTGCATTAATTCTTCTGCTGAAGGATTCTCCAGTATTTCTAAGCATAATTTTACTAACGGATGTAAAGAGGTCAATCCGCCAACAGTGCCTAAAGCCAGCGGAATTTCAAGCCAAAAAGTAAAAATTCCATCTTCAACTTTAGCATGAGACAGACTCGCATATTGTCCATTTCTTGAAGCATATGCATGAACACCTGCTTCTACAGCTCTAAAATCATTTCCTGTTGACAGAATAACGGCATCAACACCATTCATGATTCCTTTGTTGTGTGTTACAGCTCTAAAAGGTTCTACTTCTGCAATTTGAACGGCTTGTACAAAGCGTTGCGCAAAATCCTGAGGGTTTGTAATATGCTTTTCGGTTAAATCTTCGACAGGACATGACACTTCTGCCCTTACAACACAATTTGGAACATAATTGGACAAGATGCTCATTATAATATTAATGTTTTCATTATCTGAAAATAAATCAGAATTTTGAAATTCATTTTTTAAAGTTGCTGCAAATTGTTCCAGGCATGAGTTAATAAAATTAGCTCCCATGCTGTCTTTGGTTTCAAAAGTAGCGTGAAGCTGAAAGTAATTTTCAAGTAAATTCCTTTTATCTTTTAAGTGTATCTCCAGAATTCCCCCACCACGCTGTTGCATATTCTTGGTAATGCTTTGTGTGTCAGAGAAGAAAACAGGTTTTATGCTGTCAAAAAAGGATTGTAGTTTTTGGGCATCTCCATTAAATGTAAAATGCACCTGCCCAATTTTTTCAGTATTAATTACGGTTGCTTTAAATCCGCCTCGTGTTGACCAGTATTTTGCCGATTTTGAAGCCGCTGCAACAACAGAGCTCTCTTCAATAGCCATTGGTATCGTTTTGTATTTGCCATTAATTAAAAAATTAGGGGCAACTCCAAGCGGTATATATAAATTAGTAATGGTATTTTCTATAAATTCATCATGCAACTGTTGGAGCTTTTCGTCTGAATTCCAGTAATTTCTTATTATTTTATGAGCTTCCTCAGGGGTCGAAAAATAGGAATCTGCAATCCAGTTTATTTTTTCTTTTTTGGATAATTTAGAAAATCCTGCAACAGCGTTGTTCATTCTCAGTATATTAAATAGTAATGTTGCAGCAAATATACCAATTTAAGAGTTTAATTAAAATCTATTCGAAAATTTGAAACTACGCAATCGTTATTTTTTTTAACATTTAACACTTAAAATGTGTAATATGTTTATTTTTTTCACTAAAATTGGGCTCTTTTTTATATTTAAAATAATTCTGATGAATACAAGTAAAATTACTGTAATATTATTGTTATTTGTTGCCACCGTTTTTGGTCAGCAAAAAATTACTGTTGAGAATATTTATAATGGAACTTTCCGGGCCAAAGGAATGGATGAATTACAATCCTTAAAAAATACAGATCAATATACTGTTTTAAATGTTGATCAGGCGAGCAGAAGTATGCAGATTGATTTATACGATTTTGCAACATTAAAAAAAGTATCTAATTTAATTGATACAAAAAATCATTCAGCACTTTCAGACGGAATTGACAGTTATACTTTTGATGCTTCAGAAAAAAAGATTTTAATTGCCTGTAACACCAATCAAATTTTTCGTCACTCTTTTACGGCAGATTATTTTTTATATGATATCGCTGCCAAATCTCTAACTAAACTTTTTGATTTTCAGATTCAGGAGCCAACTTTTTCTCCTGACGGAACTAAAATCGCTTACGCTAAAGAAAACAATTTATATGTTTATGATGTAGCGTCAAAAAAATCAACGCCAGTTACTACAGACGGAAAGAAAAATGCTGTCATAAATGGTATTACTGACTGGGTTTACGAAGAAGAGTTTGCTTTTGTGAGAGCTTTTGACTGGAGTAAAGACAGTAAAAAACTAGCATACATTCGTTTTGACGAAAGTCAGGTACCTGAATTTTCAATGTCAATTTTCAAAAAAGATTTATATCCTACAATTGAAACTTTTAAATATCCTAAGGCAGGAGAGAAAAACTCAGTTGTTTCATTACATATATATGATGCAGGATCAAATGCAACTAAAAAAGTTGATTTAGGTAATTATAATGATTTCTATATTGCGAGAATGCAATGGACAAATGATAATAATACATTGTCTGCACAAGTGTTAAACAGGCATCAGGATAATCTGGATTTATTATTTGTTGACGGAACAACTGCTACAGCAAAAGTAGTACTAAACGAAAAAGACAAAGCATATGTTGATGTTACAGATAATTTGACATTCTTAAAAGATAACAGTTTTATCTGGACAAGCGAAAAAGATGGTTTTAATCATATTTATGTTTATGATAAAACAGGAAAACTTAAAAATCAGGTTACAAAAGGAAACTGGGAAGTAGTTTCATACTACGGTTTTGACGAAAAAACAAAAACTATTTTCTACCAATCTACAGAAAATGGTTCAATAAACAGAGATATTTACAGAATTGGATTAGACGGGAAAAACAAATTACGTTTAACTTCAAAAGTTGGCACAAGTGCAGCAACTTTTAGTCCTAACTTCCAATTCTTCATTAATACTTTCTCCAGTAATTTACAGCCTACAACTTATACTTTAAACGAGGCAAAAACCGGAAAAGAAATTCAGGTTATCGAAAACAATCAGGCTCTTGCTGATAAATTGAAAGCCTATAATCTTCCTGCAAAAGAATTCTTTGTTTTAAAAACAGCTAAAGGAAATGAATTGAATGCATGGATTTTAAAACCAAAAGATTTTGATCCTTCTAAAAAATATCCTGTTTTCATGTATCAATATTCCGGGCCTGGATCTCAACAGGTAAATAACGATTGGAATAATACAGACGATTACTGGTTTTTATCGCTTACCCAACAAGGTTATATTGTAGCTTGTGTTGATGGTAGAGGAACTGGTTTTAAAGGTGCCGACTTCAAAAAAGTAACTCAAAAAGAACTTGGAAAATATGAAGTTGAAGATCAGATCGACGCAGCCAAAGTAATTGGAGCATATCCGTATGTTGATGCTTCAAGAATTGGAATTTTCGGATGGAGTTATGGAGGTTTTATGGCTTCGAATTGTATTTTTCAAGGAAACGATGTTTTCAAAATGGCTATTGCAGTTGCTCCGGTAACCAACTGGCGTTTTTATGATAGTGTTTATACAGAAAGATACATGCAGACTCCACAGGAAAATGCAAGCGGTTACGACCAAAATTCTCCAATAAATCACGTTGATAAATTAAAAGGTAAGTTTTTATTGATTCACGGATCAGGTGATGACAATGTTCATGTGCAAAACTCAATGCAAATGATGGAAGCATTAATTCAGGCTAATAAACAATTTGATTCTCAGATATATCCAGATAAAAACCACGGTATTTATGGTGGCAAAACGAGAATTCAGCTGTATAATAAAATGACTAACTTTATCAAAGAAAATTTATAAAAAGGCTTTATAACTTAATAACAAATAGAATAATATGGGAGAAACTCAAGTGAAAACGGCGCATCCAAAAGGACTTTGGGTATTGTTTGGAACGGAGATGTGGGAGAGATTCAATTTTTATGGAATGCGTGCTTTATTGACGTTATTTCTTGTGAACTCGTTATTGATGAAAGAAGAAGAAGCTTCTTTAATTTATGGAGGTTTTCTGGGTTTATGTTATTTAACTCCTATGCTGGGAGGTTTTATTGCCGATCGTTTTTTCGGAAACAGAAATTGTATTCTTTTGGGCGGATTATTAATGGCAGTCGGACAAATGCTATTATTTACCAGTGGTAGTATTTTTGAAGCTAATTTAGGATTAGCCAAAACTATCATGTATAGCGGATTAGGTTTTGTCGTTTTTGGTAATGGATTCTTCAAACCAAATATCTCCAGCATGGTAGGAAGTTTGTATCCAAAGCAGGAAAAAACAAAATTAGATACCGCTTTCACTATTTTCTACATGGGAATTAACATGGGGGCTTTCTTAGGACAATCAATATGCCCATTATTAGGAGATGTTAAAGACGCCGGAGGAATTAGGGATATTCATGCTTTTAGATGGGGATTCATGGCGGCTTCGGCAGCAATGCTTATCGGAACGGTTCTTTTCTATTTCTTAAAAAATAAATATGTAGTTTCTCCTGAAGGAAGGCCGTTAGGTGGATTGCCATCTAAAAACGTTGCAGCAGATTTTGAAGAGGGAGAAGCGCAAAAAGCTAATTTTTCTGAAAAATCTTTAGCAATAGCAGGAGTAGCATTTATAGTTTTAGGATTGTTTTTTCATTATGTCGTAGGTCAGAACTTAATTTACACATTAATTTATTCTAGTGGTTTGGCATTGGCAGGATTAATCATTTCAGATACTTCTTTGACTAAAATTGAGAGAGACAGAATTATTGTAATTTACATTGTTTCATTCTTTATTATTTTCTTTTGGGCTGCATTTGAGCAGGCTGGATCATCATTAACTTTTATTGCAGATAACCAAACCGACAGGCATTTCTTCGGGTGGCTAATGCCTCCTTCAATGGTTCAGATTTTCAATGGCCTTTTTGTTGTAGTAATGGCAGTTCCTTTTAGTATTTTATGGGATACACTTAGAGCAAAAGATAAAGAACCAATTTCACCTGTGAAATTAGCAGCTGGTTTAGTTATTATTACAATTAGCTTTTTCATGATTGCTACTCAGGTTTCTTACATAGGGACTTCAGGGTTGCTATTAGTTAAATGGCTTATTCTGTTATATTTCTTAAATACTTGTGCAGAATTATGTTTATCGCCAATTGGTTTGTCATTAGTGGGTAAATTATCTCCAAAACGTTTTTCATCATTATTATACGGAGTGTTTTTCTTGTCAAATGCTTCAGGGTATGCTTTGGGAGGAACTTTAGGCTCTATTTTGCCTGCAACAGGAGATAAATTTGTCAAAGCAAAAGAATTAGGAATTAATTTACAGGCAATTTTAGATAAAACTATTACACCTACAGCAGAGCAATTGGCTCTTTTGGATAAACACCAAATCAGTGCCCAAAATCCTGTTTTCGCAGGATTTGAAATACATAATTTATATGAGTTTTTTATGGTTTTTGTTGCGTTAACCGGTATTGCTGCAATTGTATTATTTGCACTGACTCCTTTGTTGAAAAAAATGATGCATGGCGTTAGGTAATATGGAAAACAACATCACTTTAGAAGAAATACAGAATTTTAAAGGCAAATATCCAAAGCAATTATGGTATTTGTTTTTTGTTGAAATGTGGGAACGTTTCTGTTTTTACGGAATGCGTGGAGTACTGACATTTTTTATGGTAGATCAGCTTTTACTAAAAGATGAACATGCCAATTTACAATATGGAGCTATTCAGGCTTTTGTTTATGCCTTTACTTTTATCGGCGGAATTTTTGCTGATAAAGTTTTAGGTTTCAAAAAATCTTTATTCTTTGGAGGAATCGTAATGGTTTTAGGGAATCTTCTGATTGCCTTTTCTCCGCAGGAATTATTTTATTACGGAATTGCTTTCTCAATCATTGGAACTGGTTTTTTTAAACCCAATGTTTCTTCAATGGTTGGAGAATTATATCATGAAAAAGACGGAAGAAGAGATGCTGGTTACGGAATGTTCTATGCCGGTATAAATGTTGGAGGCCTTTTAGGAGGCGCTTTATGTATTTATTTAGGAAAATATTACTCCTGGACCTGGTGCTTCTTATCTGCTGCAATTGTGATGTTTTTCGGATTAGTTACCTTTTTGTTTACTAAAAAATATTTGGGACCGATAGGTGATTCTCCATTATTGGAAATGGCGCCCAGCAAAAGAAAATTACGTGAAATCTTAGTTTATGTATTATCTCTGTTGAGTATTCCGTTTATTTTTATAATGGTAAAAAATACAGATTATACAGATTACTTCATGTACACAATTGGTATAGCTGCTGTTCTGTATTTTATTTATGAACTAATAAAATTAGGTGATACTAAGCTTCAGAAGAAATTGTTTGCTGCCTTTTTGTTTGTGTTCTTTTATTTTTTATTTAATGCTATATATGAACAAAGTGGTGGTTCATTATCACTTTTTGCAAAAGACAATTTAAGTAGTGAATTATTATTTTTCACCATAGATCCAAATGTAGTTAATAACAGCTCAAACACCTTTTTTGTTGTTGTTTTCAGTCCGATCATTGGTTTATTATGGCTTTGGATGGCTAAAAGAAAAATCGAACCCAATACAATTATTAAATTCGGAATTGGCTTTTTGTTTTTAGGAGCCTCATTTTATATTTTCTATCTAACGAAGTTCTTTGCAAGTTCAGAAGGAATTGCATCGTTAAACGTATTTACATTTGCTTATCTGGTTACAACACTTGGTGAGTTGTGCTTAGGCCCAATTGGTATGTCAATTATTACGAAGTTATCTCCAAAAAGATTATTTGGTATGATGATGGGACTTTGGTTTCTTGCCGCTGCTTTTGGACAGCTTGCAGCCGGAAAATTAGGAGCAGAAATTTCTAAATCAAATACAGGAGTTACACTTCTGTCTAAACTACAGTCGTATACAGAGGGTTACTATAAATTGGCGATATATTCTCTTGTTGCAGGTGTAATTCTGATCGCGATTTCTCCACTTATCAAAAAATTTATGCAGGAAGTAAAGTAGGCGACATTTATTCAATTCAAATTTTGCTTAGATTTGTAAAAAATAAAAGAATATGAAAAAAATACTTTTAATAGCTCTCTTTTTTGTTGGGGCATATGCTACACAGGCACAGGAATTAAAGTGGTATACAGACGTAAAAGAAGCCATCGCAGTAAGTAATAAAGAAAATAAACCAATGCTGATGTTTTTTACAGGAAGCGATTGGTGCGGATGGTGTATCAGATTGCAGAATGAAGTTCTGAAAACGCCTGAATTTACAAAATGGGCAAGCCAGAATGTGATTTTGGTAGAATTGGATTATCCGACAAAGACGCAGCAAACTGCTGAAATAAAAGCTCAGAATAACGAATTGCAACAGGCGTTCGGTATACAAGGATTTCCAACAATCTATTTTACCAGTGCTGAATCTAAAGACGGAAAAGTAAATTTTAAAGGTCTTGGTAAGACAGGTTATGTTGCAGGCGGACCCTCAGCGTGGTTAGCGGTAGCTGAAGGAATTGTTCATCCGAAGAAATCCTAGAAAAGATATATTAGGCATACATTTTTCAAAAACTCCTTACAGAAATGTAAGGAGTTTTTTTGTTTAGTAGGAAAAGTTATTCATTTGTATTTTATGAAATTATTATTTTGATATTTATTTACAGTTAAAAAAACATATAGTGTATTTTTTATATTAATAAAACTTGTAAAATTAAAATATTATGTTAATTTCGTCATTACTAATCTAACCAAAAACCTATTTATATGACTAAAAAAATACTTATCCTACTGTTTTTTTTAGGTTCATTTTTTATGCATTCCCAAAATTTAGTCTGGAGAACCAATATGACTGATGCAATTGCTATAAGTAATGAACAAAGAAAACCAATGTTGATTTTATTTACCGCCTCTGGCGTACCGGAAAATCTACAGAACGAAATTTTTAAAACTCCCGATTTTGCTGTTTGGTCCAGAGATAATGTAATTCTTGTAAAATTGGATCTTTCAGATATTAATGCTTCTGAAGGAGACAAAGAACAAAACTTGAAATTGAAAAATGCATTTGGAGTTGAAAATTTGCCGGAGGTGTGTTATGCAAGCGCCTCTATCAGAAAAAATAAAACAACTTTTAGCGCTTTGGGAAAAATGACTTATAAGCCCGGAGGAGCACAATCGTGGATCTCTGAGTCTAATGCTATTTTGCACCCAAGTGAATAAAATTTAAAATAAGTTTCTATTTTAATTTTGTAAATCCCTTTTTGTGAAAAAACACAAAAAGGGATTTTCTTTTGAAGATAGGGCAAAATATCACTTTAGAATTTTAACATTATAAGAGGAGTTTTTTTTCATTATATTAAATTTTTATCGCTTTAAAAATTTATTTCATTTTAATGAAAAGCTAAAGTGTGATTTACACACATATTCCTTGTCTGGTAAAGATATTGTGTTAATTTAGTTTCATTAACTTAACCAAACCCAATCTACTATGAATAGAAAACTACTTATCCTACTGTTTTTTTTATTTTCATTTTTGGCGAAATCACAAAGTTTAGTCTGGACGACAGACATGACAGATGCGATTGCTATGAGTAACGAAAAAAGAAAACCAATGCTAATTTTTTTCACTGCACCCGGAGCAGCTGAAAACCTCCAAAATGAGGTATTTAAAAGCCCTGAATTTGAGAAATGGTCACGCAATAATGTGATTTTGGTAAAACTGGATGTGTCTGATGCTTCATCAAACGAAATTAAAGAACAAAACTCCAAATTGAGAACTGCTTTTAATATTATTGATTTACCACAAGTATGTTTTGCCAGTGCCACTATAAGAAAGGGCAAAACGATGTTTGATACTCTTGGCAAACTATCTTATATTCCTGGTGGTGCAAAAGCATGGATTACTGAATCGGATGCGATTATAAATCCACAATAAAGTCATTTAAATTTTAATTTAATTTGTAAAATCCCTTTTCGGCTGTAGCGTGAAAGGGGATCTTTTTTTTGCGGCAACTTGTTTTCCAGTATTTCTGAATTGAGTATGAGTTTGATGCATCACAGATGATCTGTTTTGGATTTAGATCTATTATAAGACGATCCAAATTTAACTTTGGCGATTGAGTAAGTATTAAAATATCTGGCTGTGCATTTTTTGGATAAACGCTTGAACTGTCAATCAAAAGAATTTTCCGGTCATTAAAAAACAATGTGTTTTCAAGTTTATTTATAGATTTTAAGACTCCAAAATTACCTGTCAAATAAGCAGTTGTGATATTGTTGTTAGATTCTTCTCTGAATGAATTATCATTTGTAAAAAGTTGGATATTTTTTCCTTTCCGTTCACTTATAATTGTTTTTTTCCTTTGATTAAAAACGATCAGTTCTTGCTGGTTTTCAGTTTGGTTTTTAGTGATAATAAAAGACAGCTGTACCATTAATATACTGATCAAAAGAAATACTAATTTAAAAAAAGAAGGTTTTTTTAGCCAAAATACAGCGGCAATTGTTACTAGATAAAAAGCTATTAAATAAGAAAAGTTAAATCCAATATTTCGTATCACAAAAGATTCAAAAGAAGCGACAAAATGAATGATTAGGTCCAGGAGGTAAATGCTCTTTTCGAAAATTTTAATTATAAATATAGGACAGCTTCCAAACGCAGAAATTATCATAACAATTATTCCAGCAATCATAATGAAAGATAAAACAGGAAGAATCAAAATATTTGTCACAAAAAACAATCCCGGAAATTGATGGAAATAATACAGACAAATAGGGAATGTACCTATTTGAGCGGCAAAAGAAACACTCAGAGCTTCCCAGATGTATAGGGCGATTTTATTTTTGGGTTTCCAGACTTCTTTAAACAATGGCTGTATCCACAATATAGAAAATAATGCAATGTAACTGAGCTGAAACCCAACATCAAATAAGAAATAGGGCTCGAAAAGTAATATCAATAAAACAGAAACTAATAAATTATGATAAATATTGCTGCCTCTTCGCAGATGGTTTCCAATTGCCAAAAAAGAAAACATGACAACAGATCGTAAAACAGGAGGAGAGAGACCTGAAACAATTCCGAAAAGGGCTAATGAAAGCAAAATAGCAACCAGTTTTATAAAAGAACCTTTGCGGTTATTGGAGATAGGTTTTAGAACAAAAAGGATAAACAACATTATAAAACCTACATGCAATCCTGAAACCGATAAAACATGAGTTGCTCCCGAATATTGATAATCCTGAATAATATCTGAGGAGATTTCCTGTTGCTGTCCTAAGATTAAAGCCATTGCAACATTCATCTCGGTTTTGTTAAAATGTGCTGCCTCAAGATTGTGTATTATTCTTGAATTTAATCTTGCAGCATAATACCAAATATCTTTCCGGATTTTTTGGCTCACTTTTATTTCAGATTTTGAGATGTAAATCTGAGCATATATTTGCTTATTGGCGAGATATCTGCCATAATCAAACTGGTTGGGATTTTTTGGCGCGCTTACATTTTGTAAAGTGGTTTTTGCCAGTATTATATTTCCAATTATCAGTGAATTTTTTGTACTGTCTTTTTCAATATTTACAATAATTCTACCTGTATACTTTTCATCTTCGATATTATTTAAGACTGCTATATATCTATCATTGTAATCATTCCCCTTTAGTTTTTCCCGTAATGTAAACGACATTAAATGATCTTTTTCAAAAGCCTTATTAAAATGTGTATAATTTGATTTCTGAAGTGAATCTGTGTTGAGCAATAAACTCATAATGCCCATTCCGAGAGAAATTAAATTGATGCAGATTCCAAAAATGATACTTAGTTTTTTATTTTTTTGCGGAAGAAAATAAATGCCTGCCAGTGCAATTATAGAAAGTATAAGTACAAACAGTGCAATAGAAATGGCTGGCTGCCAATAATAGGAAATTAATGTACCAATTATAAAACTAATTGTAATTCTGACCAAGGGAAAATCTAATACTTTCATGGTTTAAAAGTATTACAAATTTGTAAGAAAAATAATATTTAATTAATAAATATTATTCAATTACTCTGTTGACCTGTACAAATGAATTTTGATAGTAAGGTTCTTTTGTAGAAGAAATAATAACTCCTTTTGCTGTAGAAGAATGTACAAATTTTATTTCTGCAGAATTGGCTTCAGTGATAAGTCCCACGTGGTTGATCTGCTTGCTTTTATTCGTCTTAAAAAAGATTAAATCACCTTTTTGGGCATCATTAAATTTAATTATTTTCCCGACTTTGGATTGCTCAAATGATGATCGTGGCAATGTTATATTTTCTGATTGAAAAGAACTAAATACCAATCCTGAACAATCGTATCCACTTTTGTTTGTTCCACCTGCTTTGTAGCGTACACCAATTTTATCTGTTGCCGTTTCAATTAAATTCTTTACAACATATTTGTTTTCTCGTTTTGATTCACTTTTGCTTACCGCAGATGAACCAGATTTACAGGAAATAAAAATGATGGATAAAATAAGTAAAACGACTATTTTTTTCAAAGCAAAAATTTTAATTTTTTAAATCGGCAACGATAAGTCTTGCCGTTTTTTTACTGGCTCCAACTCCTCCAAGCTTTTTTTCTAAGATGTCATAATTTTGAAGAAGTTTTTCGCGATAAGCAGGTTCAAGCAGTTTCTGTAATTCTTCTTTGATACGTTTTGTGTTACAGTCACTCTGAATCAATTCAGTAACAACTTCCTGATCCATAATCAGGTTGACAAGCGAAATATATTTTAATGTAATAATACGTTTTGCAATCTGGTAAGAGATAGTACTTCCTTTGTAACAAACGACTTCGGGAACCTTAAATAATGCAGTTTCTAAGGTTGCTGTTCCTGATGTTACCAAAGCTGCTGTAGACGAGCGAAGTAAATCGTATGTTTTGTTAGAAATAAATTTGATGTTTTTGTTAGTGATAAACTGTTGGTAAAATTCATATTCCTGACTCGGTGCGCCTGCAATAACAAATTCATATTCCTGAAAATCATCAACGACACTAAGCATCACACTGAGCATTTTGGTAATTTCCTGTTGACGGCTTCCGGGTAAAACAGCAATGATTGGCTTCTCGCTTAAATTGTTTTCTGTTCTAAAAATGGTTTCATCAAAAGGGGGCTGATTGTGAATAGCATCTATAAGCGGATGGCCAACAAATTCTACCGGATATTGATGTTTATCTTCATAAAAACTTTTTTCAAAAGGAAGAATCACAAACATTTTGTCCACATCATTTTTAATAGCCTTGATCCTGTTTTCTTTCCAGGCCCAGATTTGCGGAGAAATATAATAATAGGTTTTATAATTCAACGTCTTAGCCCATTTGGCTATTCGCATATTAAATCCGGGATAATCTATAAAAACAATTACATCGGGCTTGAATTCTAAAATATCTTTTTTGCAAAAAGTAATATTGCTTAAAATTGTTTTTAAATTAAATACCACTTCAATAAAACCCATAAAAGCCAATTCGCGATAGTGTTTTACTAAAGTTCCGCCTGCTTTTTGCATTAAATCACCGCCCCAAAACCTAATTTCTGCCTGAGGATCTTCCTCGTATAATGCTTTCATTAAGTTTGAACCATGTAAGTCTCCAGAGGCTTCACCAGCTATTATGTAATATTTCATATTAGTTTTATTTGAGAATTTGTTCCGGTTTTAACCACAACTATTTTGCATTTGCAAAGATAAGATTTAAATAAATATAGTAGAAATTGCCAAAACAATCACTGCGAGAATAACTCCTCTGGCCATGAATTCCTTATTTCTTTGTAATAAAATAGCAAAAACAGCAAGATCCAGCATAGTTCCTATTGTTATTATTTTGCCTAAATAACCATATTCTCTTATAGCTTTAATGCCGGTAGAAAAATCAAATTGAGTAAAAAATGTAATAAACAAATAACTTCCCAGAAGAGAAGTAAAAATGCCGACAATAAATCCGACGAGTAAATCTTTGTAATTATTATTCATTTAGTTTCCAGGTGTTAAGTTGTTGTATAGAATGGTGCGCAGTTAAGTCAAATTGTACGGGAACTACCGAAATATAGCCATTTTCAAGAGCCCATTCGTCGGTATCTTCTCCCTTGTCCTGATTAATAAATTCTCCTGAAAGCCAATAGTAATCTTTTCCGAAAGGCGTTTTTCGCTTATCAAATTTTTCGACCCACATCGCTTTCGCCTGACGGCAAACTTTTATTCCTTTAATTTCCTTTTCCTTTAATTTTGGAAAATTGACATTTAGAACCACACCTTTGGGTAGACCATTAGAAATGGTTTCCAGGGTAATTTTTTTGATAAAAGACTTTATCGGTTCAAAATCTGCATTCCAGTCATAATCCAGCAATGAAAAACCAATTGCAGGAATTCCTTCAATCCCAGCTTCAACAGCAGCACTCATTGTGCCTGAATAAATTACATTTATTGAAGAATTTGACCCGTGATTAACTCCTGAAACGCATAAATCAGGTTTTCTCTTTAAGATTTCATTAACGGCAAGTTTTACACAATCAACTGGAGTTCCTGAACAGCTGTACTCAGTTATAGCATCGTTTTCTTTAGAAATTTTATCCAGATATAATGTGTTGTTAATTGTAATCGCGTGTCCGGTAGCGCTTTGTGGTTTGTCAGGCGCTACGACAATTACCTCCCCGATAGTCCTCATCACGCTTATTAATATCCGGATTCCCGGAGCAAGAATACCATCATCATTGGTAACTAGTATCAGTGGTTTTTCTTTTTTCATAATATGAAATATTTTGGTATTTTGAGAAATAGAGCAAATGTAATGACAGATTTTCTTAGAATAGTCACAAATAAAATAAAATTTGTCAACTAAATAAAACTTGTCTTTTGTAAGTCAAACATTTTTATATCTTTAACAAAAAATTATACCGAACTTGGCTTTATTGCTATAGTTTTGCAGTAACTTAGATTAAAAATTGATGAATGCTATTATTGAATTTATGAAACGAAATTATAAAATACTTATAGCCGTATTATGCTTGTCGCTTACCTTATTTGCTTTTAAAATAAATGCAGATAAGACAATTGATCCGGACCCAAACAGAGATAAAACACTTTTAGAATTACTTGCTTTTGTTATTGAAAAGGGACATTACAGTCCTGCTGAAATAAATGATGAGTTTTCTAAGGGGATTTTCAAAGATTATATTGATGCACTGGATCCGTCAAAAAGATTTTTTATACAATCTGATATTGATGAATTCAGACAATATGAATTGATGCTCGATGATCAGTTTTTGAATAAAGACCTTACGTTTTTCAATCTTACTTATACACGATTAATGAAACGTATGGAAGAAAGCAAAAAACGTTATAAAACTATTTTAGCCCAGCCATTCAACTATAATGTTGATGAGACTTTTAATGCCGATTATGAGCATGCTCCATATGCAAAAAATGCTGCTGAAATTAATGAAAGATGGAGAAAACAAATCAAACTTTCAACGCTTTCTTCTCTTGTTACCAAACAAAAATTAGAAGAAGATAAAAAGAAAACAGATCCTGCTTATAAAGCAAAATCGTTTGAAACTTTAGAAAAAGAAACCCGTGAGAGTTCACTAAAATCATTGGACGATAATTTTAGCCTTATTAAGGATTTAAATAAAGAAGATTGGTTTTCAGTATATGTGAATTCAATTATGACACGCTTTGACCCTCATACAAGTTATTTTGCACCTGAGGAAAAAGATCGTTTTGATGTTAATATCAGTGGTAAATTAGAAGGTATTGGGGCAAGGTTAACCAAGAAAAATGATTTTACTCAAATTGATGAGTTGATTTCAGGTGGTCCTGCATGGAAAGGAAAACAGCTTGAGGCAGGTGATTTGATCCTAAAAGTTGGACAAGGAAATGATGAGCCTGTAGATGTAGTAGGAATGCGTCTGGATGATGTTGTTAAAAAAATCAAAGGACATAAAGGAACAGAAGTTAAACTTACGGTTAAAAAAGTTGACGGAAGTATCAAAGTGATTTCGATTATAAGAGACGTTGTTGAAATCGAAGAAACATATGCAAAATCTAGTATTGTAGAAAAAAATGGTTTAAAATATGGTGTAATCTATTTGCCTAAATTTTATATTGATTTTGAAAATAAAGACGGGCGCGATGCCGGAAAAGATATTGCTCTTGAGGTTGAAAGACTTAAAAAAGAAGATATAAGCGGAATTGTACTGGATGTTCGTGATGACGGAGGAGGATCTTTGTCTACTGTAGTTGATATTGCAGGGTTATTTATTCAGGAAGGGCCAATCGTTCAGGTAAAATCTGCCGGAAAAAAGAAAGAAGTTTTATACGATAAAGATAAAAAAATCGAGTGGGATGGCCCATTGGTAATTATGGTAAACAGTTTCTCTGCTTCTGCATCAGAAATTTTAGCTGCTGCAATTCAGGATTACAAACGAGGAATTATCATTGGAAGTAAACAAACTTACGGAAAAGGAACTGTACAAAATGTACTTGATCTAAACCAATTTGTTCGTAATACAACTTATGGAGATTTGGGAGCACTGAAAATTACAGGTCAGAAATTTTACAGAATCAACGGAGGTTCGACTCAGCTCGAAGGTGTTCATAGTGATGTTGTAATGCCAGATCGTTATGCTTATCTAAAAATGGGAGAACGCGATATTGATAATGCAATGCCATGGGATAAAATTGATCCGGCCGATTACAGCACGTGGACAGAAAATAAAAAATTCAATCAGGCTATTGCAAACAGTACAACCAGAATTGCTCAAAATGCTCAATTTAAATTAATTGAAGAAAATGCAAAATGGATTGATGTTAAGAGCAAAGAGAATACTTACAGTTTAAATATTGCAAGCTTCAAAGCAACTCAGGAACAAGTTGAAAACGAGGGTAAAAAATATAAACCAATTTCTGAATACAAAAACAATTTGGTGTTTAAATCTTTACCATACGAAGAACTTGAAATTAAAAGCGATGCAACTTTAAAAGAAAAAAGAGAGGCATGGCACCAGGCATTATCGAAAGATGTTTATGTTGAAGAGGCATTAAATGTGCTTGACGATTTACAGTCAAAAAATAATGTGGTTAAAGGCGGCCCTTCAAAAATGAAAAAAGAGAAATTAGTGAAGTCTTAAATTCTCAGAAATTAATTTGTTACAAAACGCTCCGAAAGTTTATATTTACGGAGCGTTTTTTTATTGTTGTAATAATATGGATATGAATAAATTTGTAGTGATTGGGTGTATAGGTTTATTATTTTTTTCGTGTAAAAACGAAGTGGATAGAAAAAATGAATTTACAGAAGACAAGCAGGAAATTATCTCTAATCAAAGCAGTACAGATTCAACTTTTACAGTTGCTTATCTGCCTACATCTACCACAAAACAAATTGTAAAGCATAAATATTATACCCTTTCTTATAATGAAAAATTTGAACAGGCAGAATGGGTTGCATATGAATTGAAGAAAGAATATCTAAAAAACGGAAATTATAAACGCCCGTATTTTATAGAAGATCCGAAAGTGACAACAGGTTCTGCAGACTGGAGAAACTACAAAAAATCAGGGTATGACAAAGGACATCTTTGTCCGGCGGGTGATATGGAATTTGATGTTAATGCTTACAATGATACTTTTTACACCTCAAATATTTCTCCTCAAAAGCATGATTTTAATAGCGGAATTTGGAATAGGATTGAGCAAAAAACACGTTACTGGGCCGATAAGTACAATGATATTTATGTTGTAACAGGCGGTGTACTCAAAGAATCAGACAAAAAAATAGGAACAGAAGAAGTCTCTGTTCCTACTTATTTTTATAAAATAATTTTAGCGAAGTCGGGAAATAAAAATAAAGCAATTGCTTTTTTAGTTCCAAATAAAAATAGTAATAATTCGATTTATGATTTTGTAGTTCCTATAGAAACTATCGAAAAAATGACAGGAATTGACTTTTTTCCAAATCTGAAAAATTTAGAAACTAGTAAGGACTTTTAGATCAGCAATAGTTGTTATTGGGTTTTCGGCTTTAAAAACAAAGCTTCCTGCAACCAAAACATCAGCACCTGCTTCTACCAGCTGTTTGGCATTTTTATTGGTTACACCACCGTCAATTTCAATAAGAGTTGATGCATTTTTGCGAGTAATCAAATCTTTTAGCTTCTTTACCTTAGCATAAGTATTTTCGATAAAAGACTGTCCTCCAAAACCGGGATTTACACTCATTATGCAAACCAGGTCAATATCGTTAATAACATCTTCTAAAAGATCAATATTAGTATGCGGATTGATTGCTACTCCAGCTTTCATCCCTTCGGCTTTAATGGCTTGCAAAGTTCTGTGCAAATGCGTACAGGCTTCGTAATGTACCGTTAGATTATTAGCACCCAGATCTGCAAAAGTTTTAATATATCGATCCGGATCAATAATCATTAAATGTACATCGATTGTTTTTTTTGCATGTTTTGCAATCGCCTCCAGAACGGGCATTCCAAAAGAAATATTAGGAACAAAAACCCCATCCATGATGTCAATATGAAACCAGTCTGCCTGACTGTTGTTAATCATTTCTATATCACGCTGTAGATTTGCAAAATCTGCTGCAAGAACTGAAGGGGCAATAAGTGTATTTTTCATTGTGTAGTAGTGTGTTGTTTTTTGCAAAGTTAAAAAAGTAAAATAAAAAACTCCGGTAATCAGCCGGAGTTTCAATCATCAATCAAAAAACGAACAGTCAATCAAACTGTTGTTTGCGTTAAAATAGTTTCAAGTTTAGAGTTTCAAGTTACTAAAATAACTTGAAACTCTAAACCTGAAACAAATATTTGTTTATCCTAAATAAGTTTTAAGAATTTTACTTCTGGAAGTGTGTTTTAATCTGCGGATTGCTTTTTCTTTAATCTGACGAACACGCTCACGAGTAAGGTCGAAAGTTTCTCCAATTTCTTCAAGAGTCATTGGGTGCTGATCACCAAGACCAAAATACAAACGAACAACATCTGCCTCTCTTGGAGTTAATGTTTCTAAAGAACGTTCAATTTCAGTACGCAGCGATTCGTGAATTAATTCTCTGTCCGGGTTTGGAGATTCTCCAGAACGTAAAACGTCATAAAGGTTAGAATCTTCACCCTCAACAAGAGGAGCATCCATTGATAAGTGACGGCCAGAGTTTTTCATAGACTCTTTTACGTCATTTACAGTCATATCAAGTTCTTTTGCAATTTCCTCAGCAGAAGGCGGACGCTCGTTAGATTGCTCTAATAAAGCGTACATTTTGTTGATTTTATTGATAGAACCAATTTTGTTTAATGGTAAACGTACAATACGTGATTGTTCTGCCAAAGCCTGAAGGATCGATTGACGAATCCACCAAACGGCATAAGAGATAAATTTAAATCCACGGGTTTCATCAAAACGTTGAGCTGCTTTAATTAGACCCAGGTTTCCTTCATTAATTAAATCAGGAAGAGTTAAACCTTGATTTTGATATTGTTTAGCCACAGATACTACGAAACGCAGGTTGGCTTTTGTTAATTTTTCTAAAGCTCTTTGATCACCGGCTTTTATTCTTTGTGCTAATTCTACCTCTTCATCAGCGGTAATTAGGTCAACTTTTCCAATTTCTTGTAGATATTTGTCTAACGATGCAGTCTCACGATTGGTTACCTGCTTGGTAATTTTAAGTTGTCTCATGTTGTTGTCTCCCTATTTTTTAAAGTGTACAAATGGTTATACGTAAAGAGTATCAAAAAAGTTACAATCTTTTTCAAAAAAAATGAAAAGAATAATTGGTATCGCTTTTTTTGTAAATTGCGGCAAATATATTTTTGATGAAAATACTTCTACTTTCAATTATTTCCTTCCTTTCGTTTACGACTTATTCATTTGGGCAGAAAGCTTTCGATCCTACTCCAGAAGACATCCAGTTGGCAAAATCTCTTAGAGAAAAATATGCAAAAAATGATGTTGCTATATTAGAAAGCAAAGAACTAATCACCTTTGATTTAAATAAAAGTGATGCTAAAGTCATTGTAAATAGTTCTGTTAATGAGGTTTTGATGAATATTAATCATAGAGCTGATATTAGTAAATATGAATTTTATGATAGCGAATCTAAAATCGAAACGTTTACCTTAAAATACAGGAACAAAAAAAATGCTGACTTTCCTGTAAAAGACGAGTTTTATAAAGATAAAGATTTGTTTTATAATGATGCCCGTGTCAAATATATCAACGTAGATTTTCCTGTTCAGGGATATACTTATAGTTATGAACTCAAAAAGAAATATAATGATATAAAATATTTTACCTCTTTATATTTTAATGACGAATTTCCGGTTATAAAAAAAGAAATTACTGTAGTTGTGCCAGATTGGTTAAACTTAGAATTAAAGGAATTTAATTTTGAAGGAAATACCGTTTTGAAAACAAAAACAAGAGATGAAAAAAATGGCATTACTACCTATACTTATGTGATGGAAAATGTTGATGCTTTTTATAAAGAAAAGAAAGCTCCGGGAAGAACCTATGTTTATCCACATATTTTAATTATTGCAAAATCTTTTAAGAATAAGGATAAAGAAACGCTGCTTTTTAATTCGACAGCAGATTTATATAATTGGTATAAATCACTAACCGATTTGATGAAAGATGATACCAGCGTTCTTAAAAATAAAGTAACAGAGCTGACTTCAAAAGCAAAAACAGATGAAGAAAAAATTAAAAATATTTACTACTGGGTTCAGGACAATATAAGATATATAGCTTTTGAGGATGGAATTGCTGGTTTTAAACCTGACGAATCAAATAACGTTTTTGAAAAAAGATACGGCGATTGCAAAGGAATGGCGAACTTAAGCAAACAAATGCTGAAATTAGCAGGTTTTGACGCAAGGCTTACCTGGATTGGTACAAAACATATTAGGTATGATTACACAACACCGTCATTGGCTGTTGACAATCATATGATCTGTACATTATTTCATAATGGTAAAACCTATTATATTGATGGAACGGAGAAATATAATTCTTTAGGAGAAGATGCTGAAAGAATTCAGAATAAAGAAGTTATGATTGAAGATGGGGACAAGTTTATTATTAAAAAAGTTCCTGTTGCTCCAAGCGCTTTAAACAAGGAAGTATATAATGCCAATCTTATTATTGATAATGACAAGTTAACCGGTGCCTGCTCTAAGCTTTACACAGGAGAAAGCAGAACAGAATTCCTTAATATTATAAATTCGTTTGAGAGTGATAAAAAAGGAGAAACATTAGAGAAATACCTTTCCAGACATGATAAGAATATTTCGGCAAGTAATATTAAGACTTCTGATTTAACCAACAGAGACCAAAAACTTTCTGTTAACTATGAGATTAATGTTTTAAATAAGGTTTCAAGATTTGACAATGAAATTTATATAGATTTAGAATATATGGATGAATTTAAAAATTTTGAATTCAAGGACAGAAAAACAGATTATGAATTAGATTATAAAACAGACTACGAATCAAATGTAGTTTTGGCTATTCCCGAAGGTTATAAGCTTAGTAAACTTCCCGAAAATCTGACTGTAAAAGAAGAAGATTTTAATGTATTGATTTCTTTTAAGCATGTAGGAAAACAAATTTTTTATAAAAAACAATTTATATTTAAAAACGCCATTGTCAAAGCAGCAGAAATGGATAAGTGGAATGCCTTTAATAAAAACCTTAACACAATTTATAATCAACAAATAATTCTTTCAAAAATATAATTATATGAATAAAATTTTACTCTTTTTTTTTATCACAATTTATTTTTCTTCCTATTCGCAGGACAAAGCTGAAGTTAAGGATTTTTTCTGGGGAAAAACAGATTCTTATAAAACAGTAATTAAGACACCAGATAAATGGAAAAACGAATCGGCCGTTGTTATCTATAAATATGAATACTACAATTATCATAATTCTGGTGCCAAAGTGATATATACTTCTGCATTCAGAAGGAGAATTAAGCTTCAGGACCAGGCTGCTATCAAAGAGTTTTCGGAATTTTCATTTAATGATAAATTTTACTCTTCAAAAGGGTATATGTATAAGGAAGGAACCACATTTTTAGGAATTAAAATTGTTAAGCCAAATGGAGATGAAATTGAAATTGATGTAGATAAAAATGCAAAACAGGCTGATAAAGAAAAAAAGCTGGCCATAAATAGTTTAGAGATTGGTGATGTCTTAGATTATTATTACTATTCTTATGAACCTTTTGCGATTACTTATCTGAGTTTTGAACCAGTTGAGACAACATTAGGCGAGGGGTACCCTGTAATGAATAAAAAAATCAAATTTTCTGCAGAAGACGATTTTTATGTGAACTTCAATACCTATAATGGAGCTCCTGATTTAAAAGAGGTAGCTTCAGAAAAAAAGCATATAAAACAATATGAATTAGAAGCAAGTGACATTGAGAAAAATGAATTTCCGAGGTGGTTTTATCCATTTGCAGAAATGCCTTGTTACAAATTTCAGGTTTATTTTGCCAGAAATGGTGGTTTTACAAACTATAATTATGCCGATGTATTTATTCCGAAAGGTGGTACTTCTCTTAGAAAAACAGTAGATAAGGATGATATATTTGATTATTATAAGGAAAAATTTCGTCCTGTTTTTGATTTAGATGAAACTTTGAAATTTTTGAAAGGAAAAACTTTTGAAAACGATGAAGAAAAGGTAAAAGCGGTTTATGAATTTGCCAGACATCGATATTACACACAATATATTGAATCGGCTGTAATTAAGGAGGCCGATATATTTTATCCATATTCATTATTTAAAAATCCGGTTTATATAGGAGAGCAGACCCAATTTATTAACTATTTCATGGCGTTTATGAAAGAGTTTAAAATTGATTACAACATAATACTTGCTACCAGTAGATTTAATGGTTCTATTGATGATTTATTGATCCAGAAAAATGTGCAGGCACTAATAAGGGTAAATACTGAAAAACCGTTTTATATAGAGTATTTCAATCCTTTTACAACGCCTGGGAAGATAGATTACAATCTGGAAAACACAAAAGCTTATTCTGTAGATGTAATTAATTACAAACAAATTGCTAATGTAAAAGAAGTGAGTTTGCCAACCTCTACAGCAAAAGATAATGCGACAAAGGTGGTGACAAATGTCTCTTTGGGGTCTGATTTTGCGAGTCTTAATATAAAAAGAAATTCATCATTTTTTGGACATTTTAAAAATGATGAGCAATTCAGGAAAATGAAATTTTATGATTATCTGGATGAAGATTATCAAAAATATGGTACAGAAAGAATTTTAGATAAAGTAGGAAATAAAAACAAACGTGCACAGTATACCAAAGAATTTGAGGCATTAAAAAACAAATCAAAAGAAATAAAGAAAGAAAACGACAAAAAAGCGATTTCAGAAGAATTTGGATTTGAGATTGAAAACCCAACGTTGAACGTTGCAAATACTGGAAGGTATGGTAGTGAAACTCCTTTTGCGTATGATGAAGAGTTTGTTATAAAAAATAATTTCATTAAAAAAGCAGGTGAGAACTATATCATTGAAATTGGAAAAGTGTTAACGAATCAAGTTGAAATAGATAAAAAAGAGACAGATAGAAAAAATAATATTTATATGTCTTTTCCAAGATCATTTGAAAACGAAATTATTTTTGAGATCCCGGCAGGTTATAAAGTTTCCGGAATAGAAAAATTGAATAAAAATGTTCAAAATTCTACAGGAGAGTTTACAAGTAATGCTATTGTTAAAGATAATAAATTGATAATTAAGGTAAAAAAACAATACAATAATTATTATGAGCCAAATGCTAACTGGAGCAAGATGATTTTATTTCTGGAAGCTGCTTACCAATTTTCGCAAGAAAAAGTTTTACTTAAAAAAGGATAGTTTTTCTTCTAAATCACAGACACAAATTTGTCTTAAAAAAACCTTCCATTAGATATAAAATGAAAACTCCCGTTTCTACTGAGACGGGAGTTTTTTTATTTTATAAAAAGAGGATTTAATTTACAGAAGAATCTTTTACTTCAATAATTTCTTTTAATGTAACCGGAATACCATTTTTGGTAAAGCCTTCCAGTTTTATTTCAAAAGTTCCCGAAAGGTCTGATGTATAAAAAGAGTTATTTGATTCGTCATTTAATTTTACATCAGGATTCCAAAACAATTGATTTCTAAAATCCGGAATCCTGGCATTATCTGCGATATTATTATAATCAATCTTGTTATAAAGTTTTTTCGGCTGCGGTCTTAAAATTGTTGGTTTGGCAATTGAAGTTCCGCTTTGTGAGCTTTTGAAATCTTTGTCGAATGTTGTAAAACTTATTAAGCCATTAAAAGATTTTGAGCCAACGTAATATCTTCCCACAATAATATCAACTTTATAAACACCTTTCATATTGTATTTAGCCAGTTCATTTTGGTTTTCTAAATACAAACCATCAACTAACACCAATGCCGGATCTGGCAGTTGAGGAAAAACGCTCGGGTCATTAACATGTAAGTAAAGTTTGTCTTCTTTTTGTTTTTGATACACCTCAACAACTACTTCTGTGATTGTTTCCTTTAATGTCTTGAATCGTGTAAAATCATCTAAAACATATTCTTTAGCAAGAGGAAAATAAAAAGTTTCAAGTGTTTGATTCTTTACAATATTATCTACTTTTTTATGATAGTAGGCATTTTCTACCTGACTGGAAATAGATCTGTCTAAAAGACTTTCTTTTATTGTATAGGACAAATTTGAGTTTTGCTCAAAAGATAAGTTTGAATACGCTATTTCCAGGGCATTGTTTACAATTAGGTGGTAATTATCTGCTTTTTCGTCAATAATCTGAACAACAACTTCCTGAGAATAGTATGTTTTATTTATACTAAAAATAAAGTTGCCATTTGCATCTGTTTCTACTACTTTAAAAGTAAATGACTTTCCAGGTATTGATAATGAGATTGATATGTCTCCAATCTTATCTGTATTATTTTTTGCTGTGATTTTTCCGGAAATAATCTCTCCTCTTAATTCAGGTAAAACTATTTTTTTATTTTGATCCTGTAAATCCAAAATTAATGGATAATTTGTTTTTGCAGCAAAATCCAGAGCTGAAATCTGACTTTTAGAAGGAATATTGTCTAATTTTCTAACTGACAATGAGTAATTTCCGTTTTGGAAAACTGGATTTGATGATTCAATTTTTAAATCAACCAATTCACGATTTACAAAAGATTTTTTATTGATTTTAAATTTGATGTTCTCATTAAGGATGCTATTTTCATTTGATGCAAGCGCTGTTAAAATGTTTTCAGAAGTAGTTTTCTCTGAAGCTTTATAAGGATTGATAATATTAATGTCTATTTGAAACAATTCTGAAACAGGCTTATTTAACATCCAGTTGGTATAACCGATAAGTTTGTAATTTCCTGTTTTTAAAGTTGTCGGAATAAAATAATCACCTTGTCCGGTTGCGTTTTCAAGAGCAATTTTAGTCTTAAAAACAGATGTTTTATTACTATCTACAAGTTCAACATAGGCAACTTTGCTTATCGAACTAGGTGTTTTGTCAGTCGATTTTAAGCACAGGACTTTATATAACAAAGTTTCTCCGGAAACAAATGTTGTTGCATTTGCATGAACAAAGATTGTTTCATCTAAAGTGAGGGTTTGTTGTGCGCTGGTGAATTGTGTACTTACTAGTACAAGCAATACAATAAGGTGTTTTATTCTGTCCAAAATGAAGGTATTACGTTAGATGAAAATGATGTGCAGTCTCCGCATTCGACATCTACTAGTTTATAGCTTTTGCCAGAACCGCTAATATAGGTCATTAAATTTTTGTTTATATTATAAATCATAGTGTCTCCCTCACAGCCATCACCTACGAAACAAAAATTAAACGGAATATCCTCGCAAGTGTTGAAATATGGTGCAGGTTTTCCTGGGAAAAAATCATTATAATTAAAAAATATTCTTTGCTCTGATACAGATGCTACCCCAAAAAAACCAAGAACTTTTGTACCGGGATCACTAATACATTTGATGTTTCCGGAAAGAAAGCCAGGTTGTTTAGGGGATAATATTCCAGAAGAGTTAGATAAATCCTTTAAGGTTTTATGAAAAGTATAAGCCTCTAAGTTCTCAATATATTGTTTGACCAATATGCTATATCTATGTCCGATGATGTAATTATTCTCTTCAATAAATCGAATAGGAAAATTTACACGATCTTCTGTTTTGTCATTTGTATTCTCCAAAAGAATTTCTGTTGAATTTTTAGTCGAATAACATGTTCGGGTATTTACATCATTCGTAATAAGTTGTACAGATTCTGGACCAGTTGCAATAATCTTAACTGCTGACCATTTTGGGGCTACAATTTTATATGTTTCTTCATATTCATAACGATAGTATTTTGATGTTCGCGCAGGATCATAACTATTTACATTAATTTGTACACCAGTTTCATTCTCCTTATTCGTTGTAAGTGATGGCACTATACTTTGGATTGGATTGATACTTGTTAAGATTTGTGGAATTGATCTATATGTTTTTCCATCTTTCGTCGTAATTTCCAAAGTATACTGCCTTTCGGGTAAAGCCTGAAATGCAGTTGCTGATTTGTATGTACCTGCATTTTCTGTAAATGGATATTCATTATTATTATCATCTTTTACGACAACTTTTGCTCCTGTTTCAAGCTTAATACCTTCATCTTCAAATTTTGATGTTTTTGAGAGTTTTATTTCCTGATTTTTAAGCTCATTTGTTAAAGTAGCTTCAATCACAATAATTTCTTCATAGGTATTACTTAATAAGGGGTATATTTCTGTACAGCCATTTAATAAAACGGACAATATGGAGAAAAGGATGATATTTTTTATTTTATAAAATTTCATTGCTTTAGAACCTTTTTTGTTTTTTTTCTAATTTTTAAATCTTCTTATACTTTATTTAATCTACCCAGAAAGTCGGTTTTATGTTGGATGCAATTTTTGTACAATCTCCACAAGGTGCATTAACCCAATAAATATGAGAGGTGCCTGAACTGTGAAAAGTAATTAGTCCAAATACAAAATCGTCAAGTAAGGGTAACTTATGTGTACATGGTACAGGAACCTCATCTTCACCCCCATAACAAAATTGGTCGCAATCTACAATATAAGGAGGGGGCAATTCATTTGGAAATAAATCATTATGATTAAAATAAATTCTTTCCGATGATACAGAAGCAACATCAAAATAGCCCACTATTTTATTACTTGGATTGTTTACAGACTTTAGGTTACCCAATAAAAGTCCTGGCTGATTTGGTGCTAGAATATTTCCCGAACCTGCCATTTTTTTTAAGGTAGTATTATAACTATATGATGCAAGGCTTATGATGTATTGTTTTACTAAAATACTATATCTGGTTGTTGTAATGTAGTCTTGTTTGTCTATAAAACGAACCATAAAATCAACCCGATCTTCAGTTAAGTTATTGGTATCAGTTAACAGCAGTTCGGTATTTTTTTTATTTGCATAGCAAACTATTTTGTCGGTTGAATTTTGGCTAAAAACAAAACGGTCATTCTCATCTAAAGTCACCTTGATTGATGACCATTTTGGAGCTACAACCTTATAAGTTTCCTCATATTCATATTTATAGTATTTTGATTTAGCACTAGCGTCAAAACTATTTACTCTAATGGCGATACCTTTTGCTTTATCTTTTATTTCAACTGCAGTTGTTAAACTTTGTATTGGGCTTACAGCTGTTAAGTATTCTGGTGAAGATTCAAAAGATTTACTATCTTTTGTATTAATATGCAGCTGATATTTTCTTTCAGGTACAGCTTGAAATTCGGTTATAGAAACGTATTTCTCAGAGTCTTCTTTGAATTTATACTGATTTCCGGTATCATCTGTTATAAATACTTCAGCTCCGCTTTCAGGCAAATAATTTTCATCCTCGAATCTGGCTGTTTTGGTAATTTTTATTTCCTGATATTTAAGTTCGTTTGTTATTGTTGCTTCGACAACTATTGCTTCTTCGTAAGTATTAGTCAATAAAGGATATGTCTCAGTACAACCATTTAATAAAATGGACAGTATAGAGAAAAGTATTATATTTTTTATTTTTTGAAATTTCATCGTCTCAAATCTATTTGTATCTAATTTTTAAATACTTTATTTCTTATTTAATCTACCCAGAAAGTCGGTTTTATGTTGGATGCAATTTTTGTACAATCTCCACAAGGTGCATTAACCCAATAAATATGAGAGGTGCCTGAACTGTGAAAAGTAATTAGTCCAAATACAAAATCGTCAAGTAAGGGTAACTTATGTGTACATGGTACAGGAACCTCATCTTCACCCCCATAACAAAATTGGTCGCAATCTACAATATAAGGAGGGGGCAATTCATTTGGAAATAAATCATTATGATTAAAATAAATTCTTTCCGATGATACAGAAGCAACATCAAAATAGCCCACTATTTTATTACTTGGATTGTTTACAGACTTTAGGTTACCCAATAAAAGTCCTGGCTGATTTGGTGCTAGAATATTTCCCGAACCTGCCATTTTTTTTAAGGTAGTATTATAACTATATGATGCAAGGCTTATGATGTATTGTTTTACTAAAATACTATATCTGGTTGTTGTAATGTAGTCTTGTTTGTCTATAAAACGAACCATAAAATCAACCCGATCTTCAGTTAAGTTATTGGTATCAGTTAACAGCAGTTCGGTATTTTTTTTATTTGCATAGCAAACTATTTTGTCGGTTGAATTTTGGCTAAAAACAAAACGGTCATTCTCATCTAAAGTCACCTTGATTGATGACCATTTTGGAGCTACAACCTTATAAGTTTCCTCATATTCATATTTATAGTATTTTGATTTAGCACTAGCGTCAAAACTATTTACTCTAATGGCGATACCTTTTGCTTTATCTTTTATTTCAACTGCAGTTGTTAAACTTTGTATTGGGCTTACAGCTGTTAAGTATTCTGGTGAAGATTCAAAAGATTTACCATCTTTTGTATTAATATGCAGCTGATATTTTCTTTCAGGTACAGCTTGAAATTCGGTTATAGAAACGTATTTCTCAGAGTCTTCTTTGAATTTATACTGATTCCCTGCATCATCTGTTATAAACACTTCAGCTCCGCTTTCAGGCAAATAATTTTCATCCTCGAATCTGGCTGTTTTAGTAATTTTTATTTCCTGATATTTAAGTTCGTTTGTTATTGTTGCTTCAACAACAATTGCTTCTTCATAGGTATTTGTTAATAAGGGATATGTCTCTGTACAGCCATGAAACAAAAGGGCTGACAGAGTACAAATAATAAAAGTATTTAATTTATAAATCGTCATTAAAATTTGAAATTATAAGTAATACTCGGTACAGGAATTGAGAAAATAGATGTTTTATATCCTTTTACTTTTCCATTTTGATCTGTTACAAAATAAATTGAATATGGATTATTTCTTCCCAATACATTATACACAGAAATATTCCAGAAACTGTGAGCCAGTTTTTTTATTTTATGATTTCCTTCAATATTAATTCCAATATCTAAACGAATATAATCAGGTATTCTATAGGCATTTCGGTCACTATATAAAGTATATTCAGCATCACCATAATGGAATGTTCCAATAGGATAAGTAATTGGTCTTCCGGTTTGATATAAAAAGTTAGTCGATAAACTGTAACGTCTTGTAAATTTATAATTTAAAATAGCACTTAAATCATGTGGCTTATCAAAATTTGCAGGAAAATATTTTCCGCCGTTTACAATCTCAGAGCTAAACTGACTGTCGAGTTTAATTTGAGAACGAGAGTATGTATAACCTATCCAGCCGTTTAATCTTCCTTCAGTTTTCTTTATTAATAATTCGACACCATATGCTTTTCCTTCTCCTTGTAATAATTCAGTTTCAACATTTTTGTTTAATGAAACCTGGGCGCCAACTTTATAGTCAAGAATGTTTTTAGATTTTTTATAATATCCTTCGAGGCTTACTTCATATTCTCCGTCTTTTAAGTTTTTAAATAGACCCAAAGAAACTTGCTGTGCACTTTGAGGAGCTACATTAGAATCGGATAATTTCCAGGTATCAGTTGGCGATTGTGTTACGTTGCTCGATAAAAGATGAATATATTGTCTTGTGAAATCATAACCTGCTTTTACAGAAAAATCTTCCGTAATAAAATAACGGGCTGCTAAACGGGGCTCTAGCCCTCCATATGTTTTTACGACCTCATTATTTTTATAATTTTCAGTTCCAATTACTGTTTCATCAGTGAGAGGCAAGCCTTCCTGATAAATTCTTACTTCCGAAGGACCCAAAGAAGCATAATAAGAATATCGTAAACCTAAATCAAGCAACAGCTTGTCACTGAGTTTGAAACTATCTGCTAAATAAACAGCTGATTCAAGTGCTTTTTCTTTTGCAATATCAGTCGCAATTAATGTTGCCTCCGGGTTTTTGGGGTGTTGATAACCAGGAGAAATGTTGTATAATTTACTCGCAAGACCATAAGATAAGTTATGCTTTGGAGTGAGCTGATAATTAAATTTTAACTGTAATTGTGATTCATTTACTTTATATCCAAAATCAAATGAATTAACGTCATTTGAGTCGTAATCAATATTAAACTTATATTCACTATTGGTAAAAATTAAAGCTGCCTTGCTTTTCTTATTAAAAGTATGGTCCCATTTTACAGAAGCAAGCCTGTTACTGTATTTATAAATAGAGTCTGAACTAAGACTAAAACGATCATGGCTATAATATGCTGTAGCTTCTATAGTATTGTTGCCGTTTATGTTGTAATTGTATTTTAAAATTCCGTCATAAAAACCAGCCTGACTATTTTTAAGATTTTCATCATCCAATGATTTTAAGATCCAATCAGAATAAGTAGCACGACCCCCAACGATAATGCTTGACTTATTTTTTATAATCGGAGTACTAATCATAAGATTTGAGGTTATTGGTCCTATAGCACCTTCACCAGAAAATTTTTCAGGATTTCCGTTTTTAGTTGTAATGTCAAATACAGATGACAATCGGCCTCCAAAATCGGCAGGAATACTCCCTTTATAAATATCTGCTTTTTTAGCAGTGTAAGGATTTATAGCAGAGAAAAAGCCTAAAAAATGCTGCGGATTATATAAAACGGCATTGTCTAATAAGATAAGGTTCTGATCGTCTTTTCCACCTCTTACGTTAAAGCCTGCAGATCCTTCTCCGGTAGTTTTGATTCCTGGGAATGTTGTTGCAACTTTTAGAATATCCCTTTCACCTAAAATTAAAGGAACATTTTTGATACCTTCTATATCAATTGAGACTAGTCCCGAGACAGCAGTTTCCGTTTGTCTTTTTCCTTTTTTATTAATTACAACTTCATCTAATTGATTTGATTTGTCATTCAGATTAATATCAAAAGTGCCATCATCATAAACCATCAAAGTTTTTGTAACGTCCTTATGGCTCAAAGATTTTATTTCGATAACATTAATTCCTCTCGGAAGCTGTAAAGTATAATTACCATCAGGATCGCTTGAAGTGCTAATGTTTTTATTTCTGACTTTAATATAAATATTGGCTTCAGGTTTTCCTGTTTCTTCATTTTTTACAGAACCCGAAACAGTAAAGTTCTTTTTGGTCAAATCTTTATTTTCTTTTCCAATAAAAACAATAGAAGCTTTTTTTGTAACACTATAGGTGTTTAGGGAATCATATTGCTGATAAAAAACCGGGTTATCTGGATTTGCGGCAATGTTATTATCAATTTCTGCCGGAGCATCTGGAAAATAATTAGCCGGCAAATCATTATGAATAGTACTGTTAAGAGTTAGTATTATTTTCTTATTCAGTACTATAAAATTTAAATCGGTTTTGCTTAGAATTTTATACAGTAAATCATCGATTTTTATATCTGTATAAGAACCAGTGATTAAGATTTTGTTTGAATTAAGCCAAACTGGATCAAAATAAAATTTATATGAAGTTGATGCTTCTATAGATTTTATTGCATTTTCTAAAGTTTGATCTGTGAATGTAATCGATACTTTCTCATCTGAATTTTGAGCATAAGATAATTGAAAGAATAAGATAACTAAGGCGAGTAGAATTTTTTTCATTTCTTATTTCGTTTGTAATGAAAGAGAATTATTAATGTATTTCATCAAATTTTTCATAAATTGATTCAAATCCGTTTTTCTAAGTTCTCTATTCATCAAATAAAACCCATTGATTTGTTTTTTTTGTTCAGGAAATATTTTAATTATTTCATTTTTACTATTGATCTGATACACTTTGTTTTTTAAACTAAGGAAATAAGAAGTGTTTTCCTTGAAAGTATAAGATAGTGTACCTTCAGAAATAACTTTTTGTTGCCCCTTATGATGTTTTATATAAAATATAAAATCCGGAGCAATTTTACTTTCCTCATAATATCCAGTAGTAAATTCTGGAACGCCATTATCTTTTTTGTCAATTTTTATAAAATTCCTGTCTTTAATAGAAAAAGATTCTACCTTATTTTGGATAAGATTTATACCAATATTTTCAGATTCAAACGGATTTAAAACCAAAATGTCTCTATAAATATCATATTTCAATTTTACACTATAATAAGTTTGACCTTCATAAGTTAGATTTCCTAATTCGTACTGGTCAATCAAATAAATATTATTATCACCAATAGTTGCATATGGATTATTATGAGGCGTGCCATTAATAATGTCAAGATTTTCTTTGCCAACTGTTTTGTCAAACCAATTATAAGTTGATACTTCATTATTGACGGATTGACTATGAATATTTGAAATGCTTAATAATAATCCAAATAAAATAAGGAAAGAAGGTTTATTTTGATAATTTTTCAAAGGATTGTGTGATTTTAAGGATTTGTTTTGGCGATTTCAAATATATTAAAAAAATGTTATAGATAATACATAAAACCGTTAAAATGTAATAAAAACACTATTCTTTTAAGTGAGATGTTTGATTCACTATTGTAATTTAGGATTTTTGATGAATAAATCTTAATATATTGACTTTTTCAGCTTTTACTATCCTTGTTTGATTGTACATATAATGCCTTTTGAAAAAGAGTTTTTAACTGATTGCAAAAAACGAAAAACCCCAATTCAAATTTATGAATTGGGGTTTTCTATGAATAAACCTTTAGTAAACTAAGATCTGATTACTCTTTTTTCTCCTCACGTGGAGGTCTTGGAATAAGTGCTTTTCTTGACACTTTTTCTTTTTTAGTCTTAGGATCAACACCTAAGTATTTCACTTCAAAAACATCACCCATGTTAACTACATCAGTAACATTTTCAGTACGCTCCCAGGCAAGTTCAGAAACGTGTAATAAAACTTCATTTCCTGGTGCAGCAGTATATTCTACTACAGCTCCAAAATCCAACATTTTAATTACTTTAACTTCATAAGCTTCTCCCATTTGTGGCTTAAAAGTGATTGACTTAATTTTTGCCAATACTGCTTCAATTCCGGCAGGATCTGTACCTAAGATTTCAATAACACCTTGCTCGTCAACCTCATTGATAACAATAGTAGTTCCTGTGGCTTTTTGTAATTCCTGAATTACTTTTCCTCCAGGTCCGATTAATGCTCCAATAAAGTTTCCAGGAATAGTTCTGGTAATGATTTTTGGTGCGTGTGCTTTTACGTCACCTCTTGGCGCAGCTATTGTTTCAGTTAATTTCCCCAAAATATGTAAACGTCCGTCACGTGCCTGAGCTAAAGCCTGCTCCATGATGTCATAACGTAAACCATCAATTTTGATGTCCATTTGACAAGCAGTAATTCCATCAGCAGTTCCTGTTACCTTAAAGTCCATATCTCCTAAATGATCTTCGTCACCTAAAATATCAGACAATACAGCAAATTTTTCTCCATCAGTAATTAATCCCATAGCAATACCAGAAACTGGTTTTACCATTTGAACTCCAGCATCCATCAAAGCCATTGTACCGGCACAAACAGTTGCCATAGAAGAAGAACCATTAGATTCTAAAACTTCAGAAACAATACGAATTGTGTAAGGACAATCTGCAGGAATCATGTTTTTTAATGCTCTTTGAGCTAAGTTACCATGACCAACTTCTCTTCTTGAAGTTCCTCTTAGAGGTTTTGCCTCACCAGTTGAGAAAGGAGGGAAGTTATAGTGTAAATAGAATTTCTCTTCACCTTGTTCAGATGGAGAATCGATTTGGTTAGCTTCTCTTGAAGTTCCAAGAGTTACTGTAGCCAAAGCCTGAGTCTCTCCACGTGTAAATAAAGATGAACCGTGAACTCTTGGTAAATAATCAATTTCACACCAGATTGGTCTGATATCTGTAGTTTTTCTTCCGTCTAAACGAATTCCTAATTCTAAAACTACATTACGAACAGCTTCTTTGTTTGTTTTGTAGAAATATTTAGAAACTAAATCTCCATCAGCAGCTAATTCTTCTTCTGTAAATAAAGCTTTTACTTCTTCTTTTACTTCAGCAAATGCAGCACCTCTTTCGTGTTTAGCCGAACCAACTTTTGCAATAGCATAAATTTTATCGTAAGCTGCATCTTTTACTTTTTTGTAAATTGCCTCGTTTTCTCTCTCACCTTCGTAAGTACGAATTTCTTTTTTACCAAAAGCAGCTTGTAAGCGCAATTGCGCCTGAATTTGAACTTTAATAGCTTCGTGAGCAAATTTAATAGCTTCGATCATTTCAGCCTCTGAAATTTCTTTCATCTCACCTTCAACCATTGCAACAGAATCCATAGAAGCACCAATCATCATATCGATATCAGATTTTTCTAATTCTGTTCTGCTTGGGTTAATAACAAGTTTTCCGTCGATACGTGCAACACGTACCTCAGAAATTAAGTTATAAAATGGAATATCAGAAACTGCTAATGCTGCAGATGCAGCTAAACCAGCTAAAGCGTCTGGCATAACTTCTTCGTCATGAGACATTAATTGAATCATAACCTGAGTTTCAGCATGGTAATCATCTGGGAAAAGCGGACGCAATACACGGTCAACTAATCTCATTGTTAATACTTCACTGTCGCTTGGACGTGCTTCTCTTTTAAAGAAACCTCCTGGGAAACGACCTGCTGCTGCAAATTTTTCGCGGTAATCTACCGTTAATGGTAAAAAATCAACGCCTGGGTTAGAGGTACGGGCTGAAACTGCTGTTGCAAGTATCATCGTATCTCCCATTCTTACTACTACAGAACCATCAGCTTGTTTTGCTAAACGTCCTGTCTCGATTGTGATGCTTCTGCCATCACCTAAATCGATTTTCTCTACAAATAATTGTGGAATCATAATTTTTTTCCTTTTTGATTATACAATGGGTTCTAGTTGTGTTGTAGTTGTTGTGTGTAGTTGTTGTATTCTAAAACCCAATGAAAAACCAAACTTTTTTTCTTGTAATAGCCTGAAAGACTTATATTTTGTAAAAACAAAAAGAGGCACTCTCGCACCTCTTTTCTATATTGATTATTTTCTGATATTCAATACTTTGATAATCTCACGATATCTGTTGATCTCTTTCTTTTTCAAGTAATCCAACAAAGCTCTTCTTTTACCTACTAATAGTACAAGAGAACGCTCAGTGTTGTAATCGTGACGATTTTTTTTCAAGTGCTCAGTTAAGTGTGAAATTCTGTAAGTGAACAATGCAATCTGACCTTCTGCGCTTCCAGTGTTTGTTGCACCACCGTGTTGTGCGAAAATCTCTTCTTTCTTTTCTTTAGTTAAATACATTCCAATATTATTTAATGATTTTTATGTATGTCATACAACTTTTGTAAGACGGGTGCAAAAATACATCTTTTTTCCGAAAAAATAAATTTAAAGATTGAAAAATTTAAAGATTACACAATTTAAGCTGAAAAATAAATATTTTTTTGTGTTTTAAGAAAAGCTTTTTTTAGAAAAGTTTAGCAACTTCTTGATTTACAAACTCTAAAAACCTTTCATCGGCTTCTGTAAATGGGTCAATGACATGACTGTCTATATCAATTTGTCCAATATTTTGTCCATTGACAAATAAAGGAACCACGATTTCAGATTTTACTGTAAAACTGCATGCAATATAATTGTCCTGTGCAGCAACATCCGGCACTACAAAATTGGCGTTGCTTTCGGCTACCTGACCACAAATCCCTTTTCCAAAAGGAATAACAGTATGATCTGTTTCTGCTCCTACATAGGGACCTAAGTGTAGTGTCTTACTTTCATGATTGGCAAAATAAAACCCAACCCAATTGTAATATTCTACATTTTCATTTAATAATTGGCAGATTGACAATAATTTTTCGTCTCTAACTTTATTGTTATCAGCTACAATAGCGCTTATTTTTGGTTGTAATTCCTGAAATGTCATAATGGAAAATTTTTGTACAAAAGTATTTAATGCAGAATTTAAAAAATACATAAATTTGTTAAAAAATTTCCTTTGAAAAAATATTTGCAACAGTTTAAACCTTTCCTTGTTTTTATAAGCACTTTTTTTGCTGCTTATATCATTCTCACATTGGTTTACAGGCTGTATTTAAACAATTTTGAAACAAATGATATTGATGGAATAACAAATATTGTTGGTCAGAATGTAGATCAGCTTATGCGCTTATTTAATTGCAATGTAAAAATTGTCAAAAGCATATCAAACCCATCTTTGCAACTTTGGTACAATAATAAATATACATTAAGAATTATAGAAGGCTGTAATGCTGTAAGTGTTATTATTTTATTTATTTCTTTTATAACAGCTTTTTCAGGAAAATTAAAAACAACAATATATTTTATTGTGTTTGGAGTTTTTTTAATTTATGTTTTGAATATTATACGTATTGCTCTTTTAGCAGTTTTGCTATTTCGCTTTCCTGAAAAAGAACATATTCTTCACGGAGTTCTTTTTCCACTCATTATATATGGGCTGGTTTTTATCCTGTGGGTTTTTTGGGTAAACAAATTTTCAAAGTATGCTAGATAAAATTCAGGACCATAAACTCAAAATCATAATAGCAATCTTTATTGTGCTTTGTTTTGTTTTGATAAGGAGTTTTGAAAACCAATTGTTTTACGATCCATTACTTGTTTATTTTGATTCTGATTTTAAAAGCTTACCTTTTCCTGAAATAGATTTTTTAAAACTTTTTTTTGGGCTCTTATTGCGTTATTTTTTAAATTCTGCTTTATCTCTTTTACTTATTTACATTCTTTTTAAGGATATGGAAGTTTTGAAGTTTAGTACATTTCTATACTTGTTTTTTCTTCTTATTCTTTCCGGAATGTTCTTTATAATTCTTAAGTTTTTTCCAGATGGAAACTGGCTCCTTTTTTACGTCAGAAGATTTATTATTCAGCCAATTTTTGTACTCTTATTTATACCTGCATTTTATTATCAGATGCAAAATCTTAAAAAATAACATTTCATTACATTTTTTAAACTCTTTTTGAATAATTTTGCAGTATGAGTTTAAAGAAATGCACAGGATTATTTTTAGCCTTCCTATTGTTGGTTTCCAACATTGGGTTTGCTTTTGATGTGCATTATTGCGGAGGGAAAATAGCCTCAATATCTTTAAATACTACAGAAAAGGCTGCTGAAAAGAAATGCTGTGGCGCTGTCGAAAAGAAAAATTCATGTTGTAAAGACAAAGTAGTTCATTTTGAGAAAAAATCAGATAATGCTACCTTTAAAATTTTCTTTTTTCAAATTGCTTTTCCTGCAGTAATTCAGGAGTTCAATCCGATTGCTTTTCTTGCAATTCCAAATTTCAGGAGCAATCAGATTATTTCGTATTATTCAGATGCGAATGCGCCCCCCTTATTCAAATTATATAATCAATACATTTTTTATTCCTGATTTTAGTATTTAGAATCAAGCATTACTATGCTTGTGTTTTACTGTTTTATGTTTTAAATAATTAAGAAACAGTTTCTAATTAAATATTAAAATCAATTTTTATGCAAAAAAATATAATGCTTTTTGTTATGTTTTTGCTTTCTGTTTCTATGTTTTCTCAAGAAGACCTGGAGGAAGTAAAAATTACAAAAAAGCAAAAAGGAATAAAAAAATCCTATACTCTTACAGCCAATACTTCTGTCATTACAAGCAAAGAACTTTTAAAGGCGGCTTGTTGTAACCTGGCAGAAAGTTTTGAAACGAATCCGTCAATAGATGTCAATTTTTCTGATGCCTTAACCGGAACAAAACAAATAAAAATGCTCGGATTAACAAGTCCATACCTAATGATTACCGAAGAAAACATTCCTTCTGTACGAGGCGCTTCGCAGGCTTACGGGTTGTCTTTTACTCCGGGAACCTGGATCGAAAGTGTGCAAATAACAAAAGGAGCCGGAAGTGTCATTAATGGTTATGAAAGTATTTCAGGGCAAATCAATACAGAGCTTTTAAAGCCAATAAACGATATTCCGTTTTTTTTAAATGCCTACGGATCTACTGATTCCCGTTTTGAATTGAATACACATTTCAACAAAAAAATATCTGATAAATGGGCAATCAGTTTGTTTCTTCATGGAAATACGCGTGTTGCAAAAAACGATATGAATAACGATGGTTTTCTGGATAATCCTTTAGGAAAACAAATAAATATCCTCAATAGATATCAGTATTATAACCCCGAAAGTGGTTTCGTAAGTTTTATCAATTTCAGATATATGAATGATAAAAAACAAACCGGAGAAGTAAATTTTGATAAAGACATAGATAAAGGAACTACAAATTATTGGGGTTCAGAAATCAATACCGAGCGATTTGATGTTTCAACAAAAATCGGTTATGTTTTTCCCGATATGCCTTATCAAAGCATTGGTTTTCAAAACGCTTTTAATAGTCATAATCAGGAATCTTATTTTGGTTTAAATCAATATAATATTAAGCAAAACAGCTATTATTCTAATTTGATTTTTAATTCGATCATTAATAATACAATGCACAAATTTACGACCGGATTAAACTTTGCTTATGATCAGTATCAGGAATTTGTGAATGTAAATAATTACAGCAGAACCGATAATTCTGTTGGAGCTTTCTTTGAATATACGTATGACAATACCGATAATTTTAGTTTGATTTTGGGCGGAAGAGTTGATAATCATAACAGACTTGGCTTTTTTGTGACGCCTCGTTTGCATTTGCGTTATAATCCCTGGAAAGATGGAGTACTTCGCTTCTCTGCCGGAAGAGGAAAACGATCTGCTAATATTTTTGCCGAAAATCAGCAGCTTTTTGCCAGTTCAAGAACTTTTTCAATTCTGGATAATAACGGAAAGATTTATGGTTTGAATCCGGAAATTGCGTGGAATTACGGAGTGAGTTTTTCTCAGAAATTTAAAATCTTTAATAAAAATGCAGAGGCAGGTTTTGACTTGTATAGAACCGACTTTCAAAATCAGGCAGTAGTAGACGTGATGCAGAGTCCGCAGGAAGTTCTGTTTTATAACCTAAAAGGGAATTCGTTTGCAAATAGTTTGCAGATTGAATTTAATTATGAATTAGTCCATAATTTAAACTTGCGAACAGCGTACAAATACTATGACATTCAAACCTATTATTTGAAGGGAACATTTCAGCGTCCGTTGCAGGCCAAACATCGTTTTTTAGGAAATTTGGAGTATGAAACCAATTTTAATAATGATAGGCAATGGAAATTCGATTATACTTTTAACTGGTCAGGAAAGCAACAATTGCCTTATACGGCTACAAATCCTGTTGCGGATCAGTTTTCTGAGTTTTCACCATCATATGCTGTCATGAATGTCCAGGTCACAAGGGTATTTTCTCCTGTATTTGAGGTTTATATAGGAGGGGAGAATATTGGAAATTACAAACAGGAAAAGGCAATATTAGGAGCAGATGATCCGTTTGGACCAAATTTTGATGCTTCAATTGCTTACGCTCCAATTTTTGGGCAAATGTATTACGCAGGATTACGATTTAAAATCAAATAAAAACCAAAAGCATCAAATTATAAATACTTAATAAACATACAAATGAAAAAAATAATTTTAGTAGCGATAATAACCTTTTTAGGATTTTCAGCTCAGGCTCAAACTAAGAAAAATAAAAATTTAAAATATATCACAGAAGTGAATGGTAATTGTGAACAATGCAAAAAACGTATTGAAAAAGCAGCTTTTGGTGTTCCGGGTGTAAAAATGGCTAATTGGGATATTAGCTCTCACCAGCTTACAGTCATTTTGAATGAGGAAAAATGCTCATCAGAAGATTTAAATAAAGCGATAGCAAAAGCAGGACATGATACCAAAGAGGTTAAAGCTGCACAGCAGGATTATGATAATTTGCATGCCTGCTGCAAGTACGAAAGACAATAAATAAATTTCAGGCCCAAGTATAAAAGCTTGGGCTTTTTGAATCGTTAATTTATCTTTAAAATACTGCATTTTATTGTGGTTGAATTAAATTATTGTTACTTTCACGAACTTAAATATAACCAACTCATTTATGAATAATTTCGACTGGACTCAATTAATTAATCCTGAATTTTATATAACATTAAGTGTTGGCGGCTTTCAAATTGGGTTATACATTGTTTTGTTTATAGTATTTGCTGAAACAGGGCTTTTTGCAGGATTTTTTCTACCCGGAGACAGTTTGCTTTTCTTAGCAGGTATTTACAGTCGTGACTTAGTCGAAAATGTCATTCATATCCCGGGAGATTTTTTAAATGTGTTTTTACTCTCGCTTTTGGTAGCAATAATGGGAGTTTTAGGAAATATGACCGGATATTGGTTTGGATCTAAAAGTGGATACTATTTGTTTAAAAAAGAAGATTCGTTCTGGTTCAAAAAGAAATATTTATTACAATCAAAAGACTTTTTTGAAAAATACGGTGGTAAAGCAATCATTTATGCTCGTTTCCTTCCGATTTTTAGAACTTTTGCTCCAATAATTGCTGGTATTGTTTCAATGGACAAAAAGAAATTTATGTTCTATAATATCTTAAGTTCATTTCTTTGGTCATTTTTATTGATCTTTTCAGGACATTATTTATATGGTGTGTTTTTAAAAGAAGGAATAGACTTAAAAGAACATATAGAATATATAATTATCATCATCGTTATTATTTCAACATTCCCGGTTTTACTAAAACTTCTAAAGAAAAGACCAAGCGAAAAAATATAATATAAAAAAGTCCGAAGCTTAAACTTCGGACTTTTTTTATGTTTATAAATTATTGTGGTAATGATAATTTCCTGAATAAGACAATTTAAGTATTCAGAAGAATATTTAAGAGCTATTTAAGTGAGACTTTATGACTTAAATTGATAGATTGGAATTTGATTCAGAGAATAAAATCTTTTAAATCTCTACCACTCATTTACCTTATTGGCATCCATTTTTAAGAAAATGAACAGCAAGATTGTGAATCCCCATAGCCCTGAACCACCATATGAGAAGAATGGTAACGGAACTCCAATTGTTGGAAAAATTCCGGCCACCATCGCGATATTTACAAAAAAGTGTATAAATAAAATTGCGGCAACACAATAACCATATACACGGCTAAATTTTGTTTTCTGCCTTTCTGCTAAATATATAACCCTTAAAAGTAATCCGACAAAAAGAGAGATAACAACTAATGATCCTGCAAAACCCCATTCCTCACCAACTGTTGTAAAAATATAATCGGTATGTTGTTCCGGAACAAAGCCTCCTTTGGTCTGTGTCCCTTCCAGAAAACCTTTGCCAATCCATCCGCCTGATCCAATTGCAATTTCAGACTGATTGGTGTTGTAGCCAATGCCCTTCATGTCAACCGTTTTTCCTAATAAAATATTGAAACGATCCCTATGGTGTTGTTTAAAAACATTATCAAAAACATAGTCTACAGAAAAAACAAAACCAGAAATAAGGGCTAATAAAATTGTACTTAAAAGAAGATTTCGGTCAACGGCCCTGCCTTTAAAATGGATGATAATCAGTACTCCAAGTGAAATTAATATTACGACATAAGGTTCTAGTATAAGCGTTAGTACAAATAATAATATCGCTAAAAAACCTGTCCAGATATACCATGAAGGTAATCCTTCTCTAAATAAAACAATTAGAAAAACACTGTAAATCAAAGCACTTCCCGGGTCAGGCTGAGGTAAGATTAAAAGAACAGGTAAAAAGACAATAGCAAGCGCCTGAATCTGTCTGTTGGTTTCTTTTAAATTAATCTGACTATCACTTAAATACTTTGCTAATGCTAATGCCGTTGCCGCTTTTGCAAATTCCGATGGCTGTATCGTAAAGCTTCCAATGGCATACCAACATCTCTGGCCGGCAATTGTTTTTCCAAAAAGGAATAAGCCTGCCAATGATAATAAGGCAACCCCAAAAATAATACTGGCATATTTTTCATAGAATTTTCCATCTACAAAAAGAACAACAAATATTAATGGGATTGTACACGCTATAAATATTAATTGTTTTTCATAAGTACCATCAGTAGATAATAATGAAGAGGAATAGATGTTTAGCCACCCTAATACAACAAGTGCAGAGTAGATAATAACACTTATCCAGTCAATATTTTTTTTTACACTTTGATTTTTCATTTGAAATAATCTTGTTAATTCTCTTTAATGGTGTCTAATGTCGTTTTTTTCGGTTCTGTTTTTGGAGCTGTTTTTTTCGGAACAATAATCTTAGCTTTTAAAACAGAATCTTTTGGAGTAGATTCAATTAAACTTGCCGGATTTATGCCGCCTACTTTTGCGTATTCGCTAACTAAGCTTTTATTTAAAACACGTACTTCTAAATCTGTTCTTGAAATTTTCTTTCTCAGATATTTTTCGACCATCAAACTTGCGATCGGCCCCGCTACAGTTGCGCCAAATCCTCCATTTTCAATCATAATTGCTATAGCAATTTTCGGATTGTCTTTTGGTGCAAACGCCACAAATATAGAGTGATCTTTTAGTTTTGTTCTTACTCCGTCAATTTTAGCATAATTTTCAGCAGTACCGGTTTTTCCGCAAATATCAATTCCTTCTACTCTTAAGGCATAAGCTGTTCCTTTGTTATAAACATCAAATAAACCACTTATAACAGGGGGAAAGTACTTTTTGTCAATTGTAGTTTCATGCCTGGTCGTAAATTTTGCATCTATTTTTTTTCCCTCAATTTTTTTGATAATATGAGGAGTATAATAATATCCCTGATTTGCAACCGTTGCCATCATATTGGCTAGCTGAATTGGGGTCATTAAAACTTCTCCCTGCCCAATAGCGTTTGATACAATAGTTGTACTTCTCCAGCCACCATTTGGATATATTTTTTTATAGGTTTTAGAGGTTGGAATATTTCCTTTTTTACCTGTTGGCAAATCATAACCCATAAATTGGCCCAATCCAAAACTTTTTACGTGATTACTCCATACATCAACTGCCTTACCAGGATCACTAAATTTGTTAATCGTTAACATGTAAGACTGGGCAAAATAAGTGTTGCAGGAATTGTAAATCCCGTTATGTAACTGATGTGGCCCAAAACCGTGACATTTCATGAAACGACCTCTACCATAACTGAAACCATGATGGCACATAAAAGTAGTCTGTTCATTAACAACCCCTTCCTGAAGTGCAATTAAACCAGTTAAGATTTTAAACGGAGATCCGGGAGGATATTCAGCCAAAAGTCCCCTGTCATACAAAGGTTTTGCGATAGAATCGTGATACAAAAGTGTGTAGTTTTTTGATCTTTGTCTTCCAACCAAAATACCTGGGTCATAAGATGGGGCAGTGACCAAGGCAAGAATTTCACCACTTTTAGGTTCAATCGCTACAATTCCGCCTCTTTTATTGATCATTAATTCTTCACCATATTTTTGAAGTTCAGCATCAATAGTCAGGTTGATATCTTCTCCGGCTACGGCGATGGTATCATATTTACCTTCTTTATAAGATCCTATTTCTCTGTTGTATTTATCTTTCTGAATGTATTTTACACCTTTTATTCCGCGTAAAATTTCTTCGTAACTTTCTTCAACTCCTTGTTTACCAATTAAATCACCACTATTATAGTACGGATTTTTGGCAATTAATCTTTCGTTTACCTGAGTTATGAATCCAAAAATATTAGCCCCATAATCTACCTCATAATCACGAAGTGACCTTTTCTGGAAATAAAAACCTTCATATTTTCTGATTTTCTCCTGAAAAGCAGCAAACTCGGCTTTGTTTAATTGTGATAAAAATACAGATGGTAATCTTGGGCTGTAAACCCTGGCCTTGGCAACTCTTTTTTCATACTCTTCTTTTGTGATGTTTAAAAGAGCACAGAATTCTCCAACATTCAGATCTTCCTTGATTTCGCGCGGAATAACCATGATGTCGTATGACGCCTGATTTGCTACCAATAATTTACCATTTCTATCGTATATGTACCCTCTTTCAGGATAATCATATACTTTTTTTATGGCATTATTTTCTGATTTTAATTTGAAAGAATCATCAATAATTTGTAAATAAAATATCCTGATCACTAGCAAAGATGCTGCAATAATAATTAAAGAGGGCAGCAGAACTTTTCTCATCTTCTATTGGGCTTAATAATATAAATTATTATGATTGAAATGATTATTGTAAATATTGAGCTAAACAAAGTTCGGAGTAAAATATCCCAGATAAATTTAAATTGAAAAGCTTCAAGAGTAAACAGTATGATATGGTGTAAAATAACAGAAACTAAAATAAATGAAAAACGTTCGGGTGTTAATGATTCATTAAGTTTAATGGTCTGATATTCATAACTCAATCCAAAAGCAAACTTGAAAATATAGGGCCTGTAATAAGCTAAAATAACACATGCAGTTGCATGTATTCCGCCTGAATTACAAAACATATCCATAGTGATCCCAAGTAAAAAACTTGAAATAAGTAACCCTGATCTATTACTGTTTACAGGATAAAGAATAATATATAAGAGGTATGGAAAAGGACTTATATATCCTAAAAAGTTCATATTATTGAAAATAACAATCTGAATTGCCAGTAACATAATAAATCGAAAAATATTGACTAACAGAGCGCTATTCATCTTTCTCCTTTTTTTCTAAATTAATAAGTTCTTCTCTGTCTTTGCTTTTAATAATATAAACATGCCCAAGATTGGTCATGTCATTAAACAGTTTTACATTAATAACATAAAAGCTTGTTTTGTCTTTGACATAGATTTTATCTACTGTTCCTATATTAATTCCTTCAGGGAATATTACAGATTGACCTCCGGTAACGATTGTATCTCCTTTTCTGATAGACGCTAATCTTGGAACATCCTCCAACTGTACAAATCCGGTACTTTTACCATTCCAGGTTAAGGAACCAAAATGATTGGATTTTTTGATTTTTGCATTAATCTGCGATTTCATATTCAGGATGCTCACTACTGTAGAATAATTTTTGGATGTATTGTCTACAACACCAATAATACCTAAACTATTGATTACTCCCATATCCTGTTTAACTCCTTCTTTTGATCCGGAATTTAACGTAATGTAGTTCTCGTGTGTACTGTATGAATTATGAATTACTTTTGAAACAATAATATCAGCAGGTTTTACACCTTTTATACTATCCGCCAAAGGTACTTTGGTTGTGTCTTCTTTATTAAACAAAAGACTTTTTAATCTTGCGTTTTCAAGTACCAATTCGTCATTTTCGGTTTTTAAGCTCAAATACTCATTCACTCGATTAATTCTTTCATAAACACCTCCGCTTAAAAAATTTGCCGAACTGATTACTCTGCTTTTATGGTACGAATGAGATTGAATTGTGAGAACCAACGAAATACCTAAAAGCAGCAAAAACAGCAATCGATTACTGTTTCTTATAATGAAATTAAAAATTTGCTGCATTTCTTGTTTGGTTATTTTGTTTCAGGATATGCTTTTATGGGTTCAAATTTTATAAGAGTCAAATGTTATTAATTCAACTCTCATAAAAGTGTTTGATTATTAAATTTGAATCTTATTTTATTAAGATACTTTTAAATTTTGCAATGTTTTTAAGTGCCATTCCTGTGCCACGAACAACTGCTCGTAAAGGATCTTCGGCAATATAAACAGGTAAATCTGTTTTTTGTGAAATACGTTTGTCAAGACCTCTTAACATAGATCCACCACCTGCAAGATAGATACCGGTATTATAGATATCTGCTGCTAATTCCGGCGGAGTCTGAGATAATGTTTCCATTACCGCATCTTCTATACGCTGAATAGATTTATCCAGAGCTTTTGCAATTTCACGATAAGAAACATCTACTTGTTTTGGTTTTCCGGTAAGTAAATCTCTACCCTGAACAGACATATCTTCTGGAGGACCATCTAAATCTTCGATAGCAGCTCCAATCTGAATTTTTATTTTTTCAGCAGTACTTTCTCCCACAAAAAGGTTATGTTGAGTACGCATATAGTATACAATATCATTTGTGAAAACGTCACCCGCAATTTTTACAGATTTGTCACACACGATACCGCCTAATGCTATAACTGCAATTTCAGTTGTACCACCTCCAATATCAACAATCATGTTTCCTTTTGGCTGCATGATATCGATACCAATACCAATAGCTGCTGCCATTGGCTCATGAATCAGGTAAACTTCTTTACCATTTACTCTTTCGCAAGATTCTTTTACCGCACGCATCTCAACCTCAGTGATTCCGGAAGGAATACACACTACCATTCTCAAAGCTGGGGTAAACATTCTTTTCTTTAATGCCGGAATACTTTTAATGAACATATTGATCATTTTTTCCGATGCATCAAAATCAGCAATTACACCATCCTTCAAAGGCCTTATGGTCTTGATGTTTTCATGCGTTTTACCTTGCATCATATTGGCTTCTTTACCAACAGCAATGATTTTGCCTGATATTCTGTCGCGTGCAACGATAGAAGGGCTATCAATAACAACTTTATCATTATGTATGATTAAAGTGTTTGCGGTACCAAGGTCTATCGCAATATCCTCGGTCATGAAATCAAAAAATCCCATAAGTTTTTTAGGGGTTTAAAATGTTATAATTAATTTATCGAACAAAGTTAAACAAATTAATGTTTAAAATGACGTGTTCCTGTAAATACCATTGCAAGATTATTTTCGTTGCAATAATTTATGCTTAATTCGTCTTTTATTGATCCTCCCGGCTGAATTACTGCCGTTATTCCTGCTTTTTTAGCTAATTCTACACAATCCGGAAATGGGAAAAATGCATCGCTTGCCATAGAAGCTCCTGTTAAATCAAATCCGAAAGCTTTGGCCTTGTCAACAGCCTGCATTAATGCATCGACTCTTGAGGTCTGACCAGTTCCCGATGAAATTAATGTTCCGTTTTTAGCAAAAACAATTGTATTTGATTTTGTGTTTTTGCAAATTTTTGAAGCAAATATTAAATCTTCTACCTCTTGAGCAGTCGGTTCTGTAGTAGTAACGGTTTTTAAATGCTCTTTAGTATCTGTAATATTATTTCTTTCCTGAATTAACAAACCATTAAGACATGTTCTTACTTGTTTCGAAGGTAATTCAACTTCTTTCTGAACTAATATAATTCTGTTTTTCTTTTCTTCTAAAATAGTAATAGCCTCATTATCATAACCCGGAGCAATTACAACTTCGCAGAATAATTTGTTGATTTCGTGAGCTGTAGCTACATCAATTTTTGTATTTGAAATCAAAACTCCACCAAAAGCAGATGTAGGATCACAAGCCAAAGCAGCTAAATAAGCTTCGCTGATTGTTTTTCTTGAAGCTAAACCACAAGCATTATTATGTTTTAAAATTGCAAATGTTGGTCCGTCAGTTTTAAACTCATTTATCAAATTTACTGCAGCATCAACATCAAGCAGGTTATTGTAAGATAATTCTTTTCCGTGAATTTTGCTAAACATTGCGTCAAAATCTCCAAAAAAGAATCCTTTTTGATGTGGATTTTCTCCATAACGCAAAATCTGTCCATTATCAATACTTTCTTTGTAGATTGTTTCATCTGTATTGAAATAGTTGAAAATTGCTCCATCATAATGAGATGAAACGTGAAATGCTTTTGTAGCAAACAATCTTCTGTTTTCAAGAGTTGTCGCTCCGTTTTGTTCTGTAATCAAATCCAAAAGTAAGCTGTATTCATTTACCGAAGCAACAATTACAGTGTCCTTAAAGTTTTTGGCACCTGCACGGATCAAAGAAATTCCGCCAATATCAATTTTTTCAATAATATCTTGTTCGCTTGCACCAGAAGCAACTGTTTTTTCAAAAGGATACAAATCAACAATCACTAAATCAATCTGAGGAATATCAAATTCCTTCATTTGTTTTACATCACTTTCATTATCCTGACGATTCAAAATTCCTCCAAATATTTTTGGGTGTAATGTTTTAACTCTTCCTCCAAGAATTTCAGGAAAAGAAGTTATATCTTCAACAGGAACTACAGGAATTCCAAGGTTTTTAATAAAATCTTCGGTTCCTCCGGTTGAGTAAATTGTTACATTTTGTTCGTGTAATTTTCTTACGATAGGCTCAAGTCCATCTTTGGAAAAAACAGATATTAAAGCTGATTGTATTTTTTTAGTTGTGCTCATTGTGTAGTTATGATTTTCAGACTGCAAAAGTAGTTTTTTTAAATATTATTTTAAAGGATTTAATGTAACATTATAATAAAAAAATCTACTGATGAGTAAGTTAAGTTTTACTAGGTTTTTGTTTTTAAATTATTGAATTTTACTTTATTGAAAAATACAGAAATATGATTGTTTATTTAAGGTTGTTAAAAGAAAGCTTAAGCTTTGCCATAAATGCTTTACGAAATAATAAATTGCGTACACTATTGTCATTATTAGGTGTTACAATTGGTATTTTTTCAATTATTGCTGTACTTGCTGCAGTTGATTCTTTAGATCGTAAAATTTCTAAAGATCTGAGCAGCTTAGATAAAAATACAATTTATTTAATGAAATTCAGCTTTGGTCCATCTGAAATTCCACAATGGAAGAGAGAGCAATTCCCAAATGTAAAATATGATGAATATATTGGACTGAAAAATTCTCTTAATAACACTGACCAGGTTGGCTATCAGCTTTTCGTAAACAGAGAAACTTTAAAATACGATTCAAAAACAGTTGCCGATGTAAATATGATTCCTTCCTCTTTTGAAATGGTAGATATTGACGGATTAAGTTTTGAGAAAGGAAGATTTTACAATGAGTCAGAATCAAATTCAGGAACGCCTGTGATTGTTTTGGGATATGACATTGCCAATGGTCTTTTTGAAAATAGTGATCCTGTCGGGAAAAGCATTCGTTTATACGGACAGCGTTTTACCGTTATTGGAGTAATGAAAAAACAAGGAGCAGGATTTTTTGGAGATAGTAATGATACTTCTGTATATTTTCCCGCTAATTTTTTACGCCGAATGTATGGAGACAACGATGCTATGACACCTGTAATTGTTTTAAAACCCGTAAAAGGCATCGATATGGATGCTTACAAAGCAGAAGTTGCGCAAAAACTTAGAGCTATTCGCGGAATGAAGGCAGGGGAGATAGATAACTTCTTTATTAATGTGCTTTCTGGCTTTACTGATTTTATTGATCAAATTTTGGGTCAAATGAATTTTGTGGGATGGATTATCAGCGGATTTTCTCTTTTAGTTGGTGGTTTTGGAATTGCCAATATTATGTTTGTTTCTGTAAAAGAAAGAACAAATCTTATAGGAATTCAAAAATCACTGGGAGCAAAAAATAAGTTTATATTATTTCAATTTTTGTTTGAAGCAGTTATATTATCGGTAATCGGAGGGATAATAGGTTTGTTGATGGTTTGGGGAATCTCTGTTTTATTGACAAAATTACTCGATTTTGAATTTGTATTGAGTTTAGGAAATGTAATTCTGGGAACATCTCTCGCCGCTTTTATAGGGTTAATTTCGGGAATCCTGCCTGCTATTTCTGCCGCAAAATTAGATCCGGTAGAAGCTATTCGAACAGGTATGTAAAAAGTCTATCTTTGTTATCGGTTGTGAATTTTTGAGACCATTTTTGAGAATTTTTAAGAATGTATATTTTTTAATTCAAAATGAGAACAAATGAGCTTTATTTTAAAACCTGTTGACACTGTTGATTCTATTACAAAAGAAGAATTCAAAAGAAACTATTTAGATAAAAGAAAGCCTTTAATTATAAAAGGATTAACAAAAGACTGGCCAGCAACAACAAAGTGGTCTGTTGATTATTTTAAGGAAATTGCCGGAAATATTGAAGTAAAATTAGTAGATAATTCAAAAGCAGATCCAGCCAAAATAATCAATGCTTCAATTGCGAGCATGAAGTTTGGTGATTACCTCGATTTGATAAAAAGGGAACCAACGGATTTGCGTATTTTTTTCTTCAATCTCTTTAAACACAGACCTGATTTAATTCATGATGTTAAAGTTCCCAAAGAATTAATGGGAGGTTTTATAGAAAGTATGCCGGCAATGTTTTTTGGAGGTTCAAAAGCAATTACCTTTTTGCATTATGATATCGATTTGCCCCATCTTTTTCACAGTCATTTTGGCGGTAAAAAACACATTATATTATTTGATAATAAATGGAAGAAAAGACTTTATTGTATTCCAAATACTACTTACGCATTAGAAGATTATGATGTTGCCAATCCTGATTTTGAGAAATTTCCGGCTCTGAAAGGAGTAGAAGGTTACGAAGTTTTTCTGGAACATGGCGACACCTTGTTTATGCCAACGGGAATGTGGCACTGGATGCGTTACATTGATGGCTCTTTTTCTTTGACACTTCGGGCTTGGGATCGCTCTGTTAGTAGAAAAATGGCAAGTATTTGGAGCCTGTTTATGCATGGAGCAGTAGATAGCGCCATAAAAATAGTCTTTAGAGAACGTTATGCGAAATGGCGTGAAAAACTAGTTTTTAAAATTGCTGAAAAAGAATTGAAGAAGGATTTGAAAAAAAACTGAATAATTTAAAACGATCATTTCCGGATAAAATCAAAAAATCCCAAGAAAAAATACTTCTTGGGATTTTTTGATTTTTATATAATTTAAAATGTTTGAAAATATTATTTATCTTTTAATAATTTTTCCAAATATTCATTCTTTTCTTTTTCTGCCTGAACCAAACGTTCGTAAAGTTCAATTACTTTATCTAATGGATTAAAAGTAGCATACATACCTTGATTAAAGCTATTTCCTTGAGTAGAACTATTATCATAAAAACTATTGAAATAATTAATCATATTTTCTTCAGTAAAGTTTTTTATGGCTTCAGGGCTTACGCCAAGTGCTTTTGCTACCTGTAAAAGTTTTTCATCTTCTATGGTTTCACTATTCTCCATAGCAGATATAGATTGTTGATTTGTTCCTAAAGCCTGAGCTAAGGCTTCTTGCTTCATATCTTTAAGTTCACGAATACGGCTTATTTTTCTGCCTATATGATTTGGTTTTATTGCTGTGCTCATAATTCAAAGATATTTATATTGCTTTAAATAAAATCGGTTTTGGTAAAAAACAAGTTAATTTATGTTCGATACATTTTCTAATAGTTTGTTTCAGTACAAAACTATTTGTTCTGTTTACAGATCAAACAAAAATACAATTTTTCAGACAACTATTAATTAATTGAGATTTAAAATCGCAAGCTAACAAAATTCTGTAAGGATATGTAATAAAGGTAAAAGGTAGCATGTCGAGAAAAATTCCTTAGGAATGATTATATTTTGTAGCAACGGAATTTATTCCGTTGAAAAAGAAATTACGCATTCAGGAGTTCCGTAGGAACAATATGTTTATAGCAACGGCATATTTTGAGCATAAAAAAATCCCAAGAATCAATTTCTTGGGATTTTGTATTTAGAAAGTCTAAAACTATCTAATATCATTATTCTGAATCAAATCAAGATATAAATTGATTTTATCTTTTAATTCTTTTCTAGGCGTAATAAAGTCAAGGAAACCATGCTCTAAAAGGAACTCAGCAGTCTGGAAACCTTCTGGTAAATCTTTTCCTGTAGTATCACGTACAACACGAGGTCCTGCAAAACCAATCAAAGCACCTGGCTCAGAGATATTGATATCTCCTAACATGGCATAAGATGCAGTGGTACCACCTGTAGTTGGGTCAGTACAAAGAGAGATATAAGGTAATCCGGCTTCTGCAAGCTGTGCCAGTTTTACAGATGTTTTAGCTAATTGCATTAACGAATAAGCAGCTTCCATCATACGGGCACCACCAGATTTAGAAATCATTACAAAAGGCATTTTGTTTTTGATAGCGTGGTCAATACCTCTTGCGATTTTTTCACCTACAACAGCTCCCATAGATCCACCAATAAAGGCAAAATCCATACAGCAGATTACAAGATCTTTTCCTTTAGATTTTCCCACTCCGGTACGCACAGCGTCCTTAAGGTGTGTTTTTTCCATTACATCTTTCAATCTTTCTGCATATTTTTTTGTATCCACAAAATGCAGAGGATCTTTTGATGTCATGTTTTTGTCTAACTCAACAAATTCGTTATTGTCGAATAAAATCTCAAAATAGGTTGCGCTTCCAATTCTAACGTGAAAATCATCTTCAGGACTTACGAATAAGTTTCTTGCTAATTCGTCAGCATCAATAATTTTTCCAGTTGGAGATTTGTACCACAATCCTTTCGGAACGTCCATCTTATCTTCTGTAGCGGTCGTAATCCCTTTTTCCTGTCTTTTAAACCAAGCCATTTTTTTAGATTTTAGATTTTAGACTGTAGATTTTAGATTTTAGACTCCGGGGAATCTACGATCTAAAATCTGAAATCTAAAATTTATAGTGTATTAACATTGTTTAAGTCTGCAAAAGCTTGTTCAAGTCTTGCGTTGAATGTCACTTCGCTTTCACGAACCCATCTTCTTGGGTCATAATATTTTTTGTTAGGAACATCAGCACCTTCCGGGTTACCGATTTGTGATTTCAAATAGTCAAGATTTTTAACCATATAATCACGGATTCCTTCAGTATATGCAAATTGTAAATCTGTATCAATGTTCATTTTGATAACTCCGTAGCTAATTCCTTCTCTAATTTCTTCAAGTGTAGAACCTGAACCTCCGTGAAAAACGAAATCTACCGGGTTATGACCAGTGTTGAATTTGTTTTGTACGTAATCCTGAGAATTTTTTAAGATTTTTGGAGTTAATTTTACGTTTCCTGGTTTGTAAACACCGTGAACGTTTCCAAAAGCTGCGGCGATAGTAAATTTAGGGCTTACTTTAGATAATTCTTCGTAAGCATAAGCTACTTCTTCTGGTTGAGTATATAATTTAGAACTGTCAACATCAGAGTTGTCAACACCATCTTCTTCACCACCTGTAATACCAAGTTCGATTTCTAATGTCATTCCCATTTTGCTCATTCTTGCCAAATACTCTTTGCAGATCTCAATGTTTTCTTCGATTGGCTCTTCAGACAAATCGATCATGTGAGAACTGAATAATGGTTTTCCTGTTTCTGCAAAATGTTTTTCAGAAGCATCTAATAAACCATCAATCCAAGGCAATAGTTTTTTTGCACAGTGGTCAGTATGCAAAATTACAGTTGCACCATAAGCTTCTGCTAAAGTATGAATATGTTTTGCTCCGGCGATTCCACCAGCGATTGCTGCTTTTTCACCTGCGTTTGATAACCCTTTTCCAGCGTTGAATTGTGCTCCTCCGTTTGAAAATTGAATAATAACTGGCGCGTTTAGTTTTGCTGCAGTTTCAAGAACTCCATTAATTGTGCTTGATCCAGTAACATTTACTGCTGGTAATGCAAATCCTTTTTCTTTCGCATAATTAAAAATCTCCTGAACCTGATCTCCTGTAGCTACTCCTGGTTTAATATTGTGTGCCATTGTAATTTTTTTTATAGTTGTTTTTAGTTTTTAGGTTGCAAAAATAAGAATTAATTAGCATTAGAACGGATAATTTATTCCAAAATTTAAAACAGAGTGCCCAAAATTATATTCTTTAAACCATCTGTCTCCCTTCTCATGCGCCGGATTATAGGTCTTGAAGCCTAAATCTAAACGAACAACAAAAAAACTTAAATCATAACGTAAACCAAATCCAGAACCCAAAGCAATTTCATCTAAATCGTTTAAGTTGTCAAATCTTGCTTTCGGATCTACAACATTATCCATCACATTCCAGATATTTCCGGCGTCTGCAAAGATCGCTCCTTTGACATCTCCGAAAATTTTAAATCTGAATTCGCCACTCAGGGCAATTTTCATATTTGCCTCATTAAAATCATTTGAAGCATTTGTACTTCCGGGACCTAATGCATATGGCTGCCACGCACGGTTATCATTAGAACCTCCTGAGTAATAACTTCGTGAAAACGGAATATAATTGGAGTTCCCAAAAGGGATGGCTATTCCAAAAAAGCTTCTTACTGCCAGTACTTTTTCTTTCCCAAAATCCCAATGCTTTATATAATCAAATTCGGTTTTTATATATTCAGAATACGGAAGGTTAAAAATCACGTATTGCCCATTTGAGTTTTTTGGCAAGCTCGATACATTAGAAATTGCAGATAACAGACTTCCTGCAGATTCTATTTTAGTTCTAAATTGATAAAAATTATTATCAGGCAGGTCTTTTTTGGTTGTTTTAGTAAATGTATAGCTTGTGGCCAGGATAAAATCATTTTCTGTCAAACGTAATCTTCTTTCTTCAATACTTTCAACATCCTGATATTCCTGCCTGTCTGGAGTTAATGAAGTTTTACCGGTTAAGACATCATTTGTAAAACCCGTAGTTCCTGTGGGAACAACTAAGTTCCCGTCTTCCATATTAGCTTCGGTTACGTTATAAACACCGGCAATATTATTAAGCTCGTCATATGAAGAACTGTAAACATTAAAATAATTGTCAGGATTTAGATTACGTACAAACTGTGCATTTAGTAATTCTAACTTTGCGGTATTGTTTCTCTTTGGATTCCAGTTGTACGATAGACCTCCCGTAAAGTTTTCTTTATCAAGACCAATATTTGTTTGCTTAGAAAAACCAGCAGAAATACTTGTAGACGGAATCATTCTTTTCGGAATAATTTTTTCTGTCCCGAAAGGCAATAATATTCTTGGAAAATTTAATTTCATATCAAGACCATATTCCGAAACATTAAAGAAATTATTATTCGGATTTGCCATATCTTTTGATGAACCAATATTTACACGAGCCGATATCTCTAAGGTTTCAGCCCTGTTGAAAACATTTCGAATGGTTTCAGAAATACTTGCCCCAATACCAAAATCCTGAATATTGGAGTGTGTTAAATCTAAGCTGGCCCCGAAACTGTATTTTTTTCTTGGAGTAAGGAAAACATTTGCGATTAGCGATTCTCCATTTGGGTCCCGCTTATCAACTTCATATTGTATGGATGGATAATTGAATATTTTCAGATTATTCAAATACCGTGATGAAAGTGTAGTTCTGGTATCAGAAAAAGTACTTCCTTTCGAAATAAAAATAGCATCGGTAATAGCGCGCGGCTTATATTTTAGTTTTTTATAACTGTACAAATTAAAGTTGTTGTAAGTTGTACTGTCTTTTATCTGGCTTTTTGAGTTTGCAGGAGAATAATCGGTATAGATGTTTACATCGCTTATTTTGTACAATTTAAAAGGTTCTGTACGACTTGAATCTTTTTCCTGAATAGTATTGTTATTGATGATCAGATTTACGTCGGCTTTATTTTTTTTGCCAATAGTATCAATATCGTAAGTTACATACGTTGGCTGAAAAAAGTAAGCACCGTGATTTCTAAAATATGTCGTAACACGATTCTTTTCTTCCTCAAAATCTGCAGTTTTATATTGATTTCCTGATTTTAGAACAGAAGGCTCTTTATTGGTCTTGTATAATGAGTCAAGAGCAGGAGTTTTGATTGTAGTTTTTATAGAATCTAACAGATAAGCAGGCCCAGTAGTGATGTTGTAATTAATTTTAGCTTTTTTATATCCAACACTATCAATGTCATAATCTGTTTTTACGTTAAAATATCCATTATTAAAATAATAATATTTTAGGCGTAATAACGATTTCTTTGTTTTAGAAGTATCAATAATTACAGGAGGTTCACCTGTGTTTTTCAAAAACTCATGAATTCCTTTGTATAAAAAAGACTGCCCAAGACGGTCTACTTGTTTTGCAGATAATATTTTGGACTGGCGTTCATATAAACCCGGATTTTTTTTGAATTTTGCCTGATAAGTAGAATCAGGATTTAAGTTGGCTAAGTTGTATAAATTAAGGCGCAGTTTGTATCCTAATAAAGTCCCGTTTGGTTTTTGGTACATTTGGTTTGCCGCCGTTTCATCATTTGTAGACTTTCCGTTTACAAGAATATTGTTTTTTGTAAGCAGGCTTTTTCCTTCAGGAACTCTTTTTACAGCATTACAGGCGCAAATAAGTATTGCTATTAGAATAAATGCTGTTATTTTTGTGGAATTCTTTTTCAAGTGTTATTAAATATTTAATTCAAAAGTACATTATTTTATGGTTAGTAAAAACCAAATAAAGCTTATATCAGGTTTACATCAAAAAAAGCAACGTTTTGCAAATCAATTATTTTTTGCCGAAGGGGTAAAAGTAATTCAGGAACTTTTACAGTCTAACCTTGAATTAGAGCATTTATACACAACACAAAATGATTTTGAAACAGTCATGTCTTCAAAACGTACAATCATTAATGAACAGGAACTTAAAAAAATAAGTGCTTTAACAACTCCAAATTCGTGTCTTGCGGTTTTCAGGATTCCAGCCGAAAATAAAATTACCAACTCCGGTTTAATTCTGGCTCTGGATGACATTCGTGATCCGGGAAATCTTGGAACAATTTTACGTCTTTGTGACTGGTTTGGGATCAAACAAATTATTTGTTCTAAAGAAACCGTTGATATTTACAATCCAAAAGTAGTACAGGCTACAATGGGCTCGATTACCAGAGTAAATGTAAATTATATTGATCTGAAAACTTTTATTTCACAAACAGAGTGGCCTGTCTTTGGAACTTTTATGGACGGAGATAATATTTATCAGTCAAATCTGCCTCAGGACGGGATCATTATTATGGGTAATGAAGCCAATGGTATTTCTGAAGAGATTGAAAAAATGGTTACCAGCCGAATCACAATTCCAAGGTTTGGCGAACTACAAAAAACCGAAAGTTTAAACGTAGCTACCGCAACAGCAATTATTTTAAGTGAATTTAAACGAAATAGTTGAGAAATTGTTTTAATGAAAAGTGAAATTTATTAAAATCGCTCTCGATTTCATAGAATCAATATTATCTGTCCATGGACTTGCACCATTAACCGGATTATCACGGATTAATTCATCAGATATACCAAACATTCCTCTTACAGAAGGTGAGAAAATAAAATATTCAGTAAAAAAATCAACACCAAAACCGAGTTCATAAGCAGCTGTCCATTGTTTTACCCTGAATTTTTGCTGGAAATTATCATCTTTTGATTTTGAGTTGCTTGATAAATTCAAAGTAGTTGACATTCCACCAACTAAATATGGGCGAATATTGCCGGTACGCAAAGCAGAGAATTTTAATAATAAAGGAAAATGAATATAAGTACTATTTACTTCTCGTAAATAATCTTTTTCTAATTCACCTACTCCAGGAAAATATAAATCACGTTTTGTATAATACAAACCTGGCTCAAAACGCAGGTTGATGTATTCTTGCAAACGTAAATCGGCTACAACTCCCACATTAAAACCAGTTGTTTTTTTAACCTGAATATCCTGCTCAACAACATTTTTGTAATCAAATTTAAAGTCAAAACTATTAAAACCTAAATAATAACCGAAATACAGACGTTGCTTTTGCCAGTTTTCGAGATTAATAATAGGGTCTTTGCTAAACATACTTTTAGCAAATTGAGAATATCCCTTTGTCGTTAAGACTAATAAAATTAAGATTACTGTTTTTTTCATACTATTTTTTAGAAGCAGAATAAATGGTTGCAACACCAAAAGTTTGTGGCATAGCCACAACATCTATAAACCCAATTTTTCTCAAAATATTGTTCAATGCTTCTCCATAAGGAAAAGCAGCTGCAGATTCAGACAAATATCCATACGCTGAATTATCTTTCGAAAATAATTTTCCTATGAGCGGAAGTATATTTTTAGTGTAAAAATTGTATCCCTGTTTGTAAGGTGTTTTGTCCGGAACTGAAGTTTCTAAAATAACAAAAACCCCATTTGGTTTTAAAACTCTTAAGATTTCAGCAAAACCTTTTTCCAGGTTTTCAAAATTTCTAACACCAAAACCAACAGTAATAGCGTCAAAATAGTTGTCCTCAAAAGGTATGTTTTCAGAATCTCCTAAAACTAACTCAATAATAGGAGAAAGCTTTTTTTCTTCTATTTTCTTTTTTCCAACTTCCAGCATTCCGGCAGAAATGTCTAAGCCAATTATTTTTTCTGCATTTGTTTTTGCCATCAAAATAGCCAAATCGCCTGTTCCTGTAGCTATATCAAGAATATTTTTTGGTTTCTTATCAGATACTATTTTCAATACCTTTTTTCGCCACTTAACATCAATTCCAAATGAAATTACGCGGTTTAGGTTATCATAGTTTCCAGAGATAGTATCAAACATTTGGGCAACTTGTTCTTTTTTGCCTAATGTTGAATTTTTATACGGAGTTATTTTTTCAGACATTTTTTTTATTTACGCAAATATAATACAAATCTTTAACTGTAATTCAGTTTTTTAATGTGTAAAATTAATTGAACAAGAAGTATTTTTTCTCTGAAGAAGGAGAGATGTTATCCTCACCTAAAACAGGTATATTAAAAAAATCACGGAAAGTGGGTATTGTGCGTGTAAGAAATTATAGTCAATTTTGCCCTGTAAATAAATATTAAATGATTTCCTGATTTAGTGACTCAAATCAAATGAATGCTTTTGCGCTGGTTGTTGTTTGTTCAGGAGGTAGTTTTGAAAATATTGCTCTTAAATGCAATATTCTTTTTAAAGTGCTAATACGTTCTTAGGATTAAATTTGTTTTTGGAAATTTTAATTTTCTTGTCTTTAGTACCTTCGTGGTATTTGGTATTAAAGACTTTTTTTGAGACTTGTCTCAAGAATATCAAATGTTATAAATCATGTCAGGTGATTTTTATTTTATCAAATTCTATTCCTGAAGAGTGCTAAGCTGGAAATCATTTTTATTAAAAACATCCTCTTTTGAGGGTGTTTTTATTTTTTATTTCCTAATGTAAGTTTCATAAGTATAATCATAAAGATGTTTTTCATCTCTTAGATTTGTTTCTGCCTCGACTAATTGCCATTCACTTTTACTGATTTTAGGAAAAAATGCATCAGCTTCAAACGTATGATGTACTTTGGTGATTTCTATAATATCGGCATAAGGTAACGCAAGATTATAGATTTCTCCTCCTCCAATTACATAAGAATCTTCATTCTTAGGACATACCTCGATTGCTTTTTCGATACTGTCCACTACAATACAGCCTTCCGGATTATAATCTTTTTGGCGGGTTATTATCACATGCGTTCTGTTTGGTAACGGTTTTGGAAAACTTTCAAAAGTTTTTCTTCCCATAATAATATAGTGGTTTGTTGTAAGTGCCTTAAACCTTTTAAAATCATTTGGTAAATGCCAAACCAATTCATTGTTTTTTCCAAGAGCATTGTTTTCGGCAACAGCCGCTATCATTATAATCATGGTATGCTTACTAAATTTTATTTTCTGTATCCCCGTTTATTTTTGATTCTAATTGACTGATTCTTTTTTGCTGCAAACCAACAAGTCTGTCAATTTGTTCTCTTTCCCAGTTTTTATTCATAAATCTGTCTGTAATATAGACTTTTATAAAATGAAGAATAAAGATAAAAAGCCATATAGTTATTACCCAGATACACCAGTTTTGGTTGGTGTTATCTATATTTACACCAAGTCCAAAGAATCTATTTGCAATAAATAAAAACAAACTGCCTAAAAGGAAAAGCACAAAATGAAAATATAATATTTTCTTTTGTCTTAGTCTTCTTCTGGCATACTCGTATTGTTCGTGCACTTCCTTTTCCATAAGATAAAAAATAATGAGATTATAAAGTTAGAATTTATTTTTAAAACACAATATTTCGATTGCAGAATATTTGCCTTAAAATGATCTAAGAATCTTAAATTCAAAATTTAAGTACTTATTAATTATGAATTGAATGAAATTAATATTGCCTTTTTGCTATTATCATAATTCGATTAGCTAAGTATTGAATCTTAATCGAAATGATGTAATTTAGATGTATTAATCTAAAAATTAAATAGTTATGGCTTTAAAGAAACAATTTGTAAAAACAAAACCAGTTTGTAAAGTTACCTTTTCAATTGATGCTAAAGATGCCGGTACAGTTGCTGTTGTTGGAGATTTTAACAATTGGAATGCAAATGAAGGAGCTTTGAGTAAATTAAAAAATGGGACTTTTAAAGCGACTTATGACTTGGTTAAAGATGCAATTTATGAGTTTAAATATGTCATCGACGGAATTTATGTTAATGAACCCGAAGCAGACTCCTATAGATGGAATGATTATGCAGGCAGCGAAAACAGTGTGTTAGTTATATAAGAAAATCCGCTTTTGAGCGGATTTTATATTTATACAGCAACACTGCCTTTTATACCGGCGTGCGGTTCATAATCTACAAGTGTAAAATCATTATAATCAAAATCAAAAATGTTTTTGATCTCAGGATTTAAAATCATTTTTGGCAACGGTTTTGGTTCACGTGTCAATTGTAATTCTAATTGCTCAAAATGATTGTTGTAAATGTGCGCATCTCCAAAAGTGTGAATAAATTCTCCTGGTTCTAAATCGCAAACTTGTGCAATCATCATGGTCAATAATGCATAAGAAGCAATATTAAAAGGAACTCCTAAAAAAATGTCGGCACTACGCTGATATAATTGGCAGGATAATTTTCCTTTTGTTTCTCCTTTTTCTGCATCCGGGCTTGCTACATAAAACTGAAAAAAAGCATGACAAGGAGGCAAAGCTGCTTTATTATTGGCAACATTTTCTTCAAATGATTTTTTTGTGTCCGGCAGTACAGAAGGATTCCATGCAGAAACCAACATTCTTCTGCTATTTGGATTTGTTTTTAACTCAGTAATTAATTCAGAAATCTGATCAATTTCCTCACTATTCCAATTACGCCATTGATGTCCGTATACAGGTCCTAAATCTCCGTTTGAATCTGCCCAGGCATCCCAGATTTTTACTCCGTTTTCCTGAAGATATTGAATATTGGTGTCGCCTTTTAAAAACCAGAGCAATTCGTAAATAATAGATTTTAAGTGTAATTTTTTAGTTGTAACCATCGGAAAACCTTCACTCAGATCAAAACGCATCTGGTATCCAAAAACACTTTTTGTTCCTGTTCCGGTCCGGTCTCCTTTTTGGTTCCCGTTTTCTAAAACATGTTTTACTAAATCTAAGTATTGTTTCATTTTGTAAAATCTAAATAAATAATCTGATCTGAAGTCTAAAATCTACTACTGAAGTTATCTTTTCGAAATTTCGTCTCTAATTTTTGCTGCTTTCTCATAATCTTCCTGAGAAACGGCCTGGTCTAAAAGTTCGTTTAACTCCTGCAGACTGTGTTTAGCATATACATCTCCAGATTGATTGCTCTCTTCTTCGTGACCAAAAGTTTCAGGATTAGAAAGTACATCATCAATTTCCTGAGAACCCTGGTCGGTGTCTGCAGTATTTGATTTTAAATAAATTCCGGCTTTATCCAAAATATTTTTATAGGTAAAAATCGGAGCATTAAATCGTAATGCCAGTGCAATTGCATCAGAAGTCCTTGCGTCGATAATCTCTTCGATTTTGTCTCTTTCGCAAATTAAACTAGAATAGAAGACACCGTCAACAAGTTTGTGTATGATAACCTGTTTAACTACAATGTCAAATCTTTCTGCGAAATTTTTGAACAAATCGTGTGTCAAAGGACGCGGGGGTTTTATTTCTTTTTCTAATGCAATAGCAATCGATTGGGCTTCAAAAGCACCAATAACAATTGGAAGTTTTCTTTCGCCATCAACTTCATTCAAAATAAGGGCATAAGCACCATTTTGAGTTTGACTGTATGAAATTCCTTTTATGGATAATTTTACTAGACTCATATATATGGGTAAAAAGGGCAAATTAATGCCTATTTTAATACTTTTTTCATTAAAAAATAAAGGTGCAATTTTAATCAAAAATAATGGAACAAAAAAGCCACCTAAAGCAAAGATACGATTATCTTATTTTTAGGCAGCTATATTTTTATAGAGAATTTTAATTCTAAGAATGTTGAGCTTTAAAAGCTTTTAATTTCTCAGTTAATTTTGGTACAATTTCAAAAGCATCTCCAACGATACCATAATCAGCTACTTTAAAGAAAGGAGCTTCAGGATCACTATTGATTACAACTTTTACTTTTGAAGAGTTAATACCTGCAATATGCTGAATAGCTCCTGAGATTCCAACTGCGATGTAAAGATTTGTTGCAACAGGTTTTCCTGTTTGTCCAACGTGTTCACTGTGAGGTCTCCATCCTAAGTCTGAAACAGGTTTAGAACATGCTGTAGCAGCACCTAACGCACTAGCTAAATCCTCGATTAATCCCCAGTTTTCCGGGCCTTTTAATCCGCGTCCGCCAGAAACTACAACATCAGCGTCTGCGATAGAAACTTTTCCTGTAACTTTTTCTACAGATTCTACTTTTACGCCAAAGTCATTTTCTCCAATAGTTGGATTAAAATCTTCTTCAGCTCCTGCTCCTGTATTTTCAAAAATACCATAAGAGTTTTTGGCCAAACCAAGGACTTTTACATCTGTACTGATTTCAGTAATATTAAAAGCTTTGTTTGAGAAAGCATTTCTTTTTACCTGAAAAGGAGAAGTACTCACCGGCAATCCCACAACATTTGAAGCAAAACCAGCATTTAAGGATACTGCAACTAATGATGAAAGATAAATACTGTCTGTAGTCGAAGAAAGTAAAACCAATTTTGTCCCTTCTTTTTCTGCAGCCTGTTTGATAACATCAGCATAAGCCTTAGCTGTAAAACCTGCTAGTTTATCGTTGCTTACTTTTAATATTTTGTCAACTCCGTACTTTTTCAATTCGCTTACATCGCTAATATTTACGGTCAAAGCTGTTACGGTTGTTCCTAATGATTCGGCTACTTTTTTAGCATACGAAGCTAATTCAAAAGCAACTTTTTTAAATTTTCCTTCTGCAGATTCTGCATATATTAATATTGACATGATAATTTTAGATTTTAGATTTTAGATTTCAGATTTTTTAAAAATGAAATCTAAAAAGATTATTGATTTTAGATTTTGAATTGAATCAAATTTTTAAGTTAGATTTTAAGCTGCGTGAAGCAATCTAAAATCTAAACTCTGAAATCTTAAATAACTTTAGCTTCGTTGTGTAATAAATTAACTAACTCATCTAAATTGTCAGGAGAAATTAATTTCACTGCCGATTTAGGAGCTGGTTTTTCAAATTTCACTGCTTTTGTATTTACAGGGGCATCAACAGGTTCAAGAATCGTAAGAGCTTTTGTTCTTGCCGTCATAATTCCTCTCATGTTCGGGATACGAAGATCTTTTTCTTCAACCAGACCTTTTTGTCCACCAATAATTAATGGTAAAGTTGTAGCTACAGTTTCTTTTCCTCCGTCAATTTCTCGAACTGCTTTTACATTATTGCCATCAACAGTTAAGCTTGTACAAGAATTTAAGAAATTAGAACCCAAAATTCCTGCAATCATTCCCGGAACCATTCCTCCGTTATAATCCAACGACTCTTTTCCTGCAATTACCAAATCGTATCCGCCAGTTTTAATTACTTTTGCCAATTGTTTAGCAACAAAAAAACCATCGGTTGGATTTGCATTTACACGAATTGCTTCGTTGGCGCCAATTGCCAGTGCTTTACGCAAAGTTGGCTCAGTATCAGGACCTCCAACATTTACAACAGTAACTGTAGCTCCTTGTTGCTCCTGAAACCAGATAGCACGTGTTAAACCAAACTCATCATTAGGGTTAATTACATATTGTACACCATTGGTATCAAACTCTGAGTCACCATTGGAGAAGTTGATTTTTGAAGTAGTATCAGGCACGTGGCTGATGCAAACTAGTATTTTCATAAGTATATATTTTGAATTTGTAATATGCTTTTACAAATTTAGAATTTAATTTGGAATAATTATACTATGCACGCATAATATTTTTTAAAACTATTACGATTTCGAACATTTTTAGTTTTGAAAGGTTTTCATCGGAATTTAAATTAAAAAATGCATCCATTTTGTCTGATTGTTAGGGATTTTGTAAATATCAGATAAGTTTATGAAATTTTATTTTGTAATAAAAATACTATTTATTTAATTTTGCCGTTTTGATGAATGAATTTTGAGGAGAAAAGAATTAAACAAATAATCTAAAGTTTGTCTAAAAAAATAGTTTTGCTGCATTAAATGTGTTTTATACGCTATTATAACGATTTCGTAAATATCACAATTAAAATTTAAAAGTTAAAACCTTTAGGTAGGAAGAACTTGATGTGATTTTAAATTCAATTTATGCTTTTAAGTTATTTAAAATATTTATTTTTGCTCTTCAGAAAATTCAACATACAATATAAATATGAGAACAATACAATTTAGAGAGGCCATTTGCGAAGCGATGAGCGAAGAAATGCGTCACGATGAATCCATATATTTAATGGGCGAAGAAGTTGCAGAATATAATGGAGCCTACAAAGCTTCAAAAGGAATGCTTGCTGAGTTTGGTGAAAAAAGAGTAATTGATACTCCAATCGCTGAACTAGGTTTTACAGGAATTGCAGTAGGTTCTGCAATGAACGGAAACCGACCAATCGTAGAATACATGACCTTCAACTTCTGTTTAGTTGGTATTGATCAAATTATAAATAACGCTGCTAAAATGCGTCAAATGACAGGAGGACAATTTAATGTGCCTATCGTTTTCCGCGGACCAACTGCTTCTGCAGGTCAATTAGGAGCAACTCACTCTCAGGCTTTAGAAAACTGGTTTGCAAATACACCAGGTCTTAAAGTTGTTGTGCCTTCAACTCCTTACGATGCAAAAGGACTTTTGAAATCTGCAATTCGTGATAATGATCCTGTAATTTTTATGGAATCTGAGCAAATGTATGGTGACAAAGGTGAAGTGCCAGACGGAGAATATACAATTCCATTGGGAGTTGCAGATATTAAACGTGAAGGAAAAGATGTTACTATCGTTTCTTTCGGAAAAATTATTAAAGAAGCTTTTATTGCTGCTGATGAATTAGCTAAAGAAGGAATCTCTTGTGAAATTATCGATTTAAGAACTGTTCGTCCAATGGATAAAGACGCAATCTTAACTTCTGTTAAAAAAACAAACCGTTTAGTAATCTTAGAAGAAGCCTGGCCATTTGCAAGCATTTCTTCTGAAATCACTTATATCGTTCAAGAGCAGGCTTTTGATTTTCTGGATGCACCAATACAACGTATAACAACAGCAGATACCCCTGCGCCTTACTCTCCTGTTTTACTAAAAGACTGGTTGCCAAACGCAGCTGATGTAGTAAAAGCAGTAAAGAAAGTAATGTACAAATAGTTCAATAAACAATACTTATAAAACTTCATCAGTCATATTAATTGATGAAGTTTTTTTTTGCCAGATTATGAAAAGAATACTTTTTCTCTGCCTATTTTTTGTATTTGCGCTTGCAAATATTACTACTGCACAAACGAAAGTGAGTGGAATTGTTTTGGACAAATCAAATCAGCCGATTCCTTTTGCCAATGTAGTTTTTAAAGGATCAAATACGGGAATAGTTTCTAACGAAGACGGGCGTTTTTATCTGGAATCACCAAATGATTATACTGCTTTAATTGTAAGTTCTGCCGGTTTTTCAGATAAGGAAATTACGTTGGAAAAAGCTGTAAATTATGACTTTAAAATTGTTTTAGGCGAAGCCGAAGCACTAAATGAAGTTGTGATTTTTACAGGAAAAACTTCAAAGAAAAATAATCCGGCATTGGATATTTTGAGGAAAATCTGGGAAAGAAAACGTAAAAACGGTTTATACCAATTCAATCAATATCAGATGCAAAAGTATGAGAAAGTCGAGTTCGATATGAACACGATTGACAGTGCTTTTATGAAAAATAAACTCTTTAAAGGAATGGAATTTGTTTTTAATCATGTTGATACATCAGATGTTACCGGAAAAACCTATTTGCCGATTTTTATAAACGAATCTGTTTATGATGTTTACGGAGATAATAAATTAAAGAAAGTAAAAGAAAACATTACAGGAAATAAAATGTCAGGTTTCAATGGAAACCAGCAAATTTTATCTTTTGTAAAAGATCTTTATTCCGATTATAATATTTACGATAATCACCTTAAATTTTTTGATAAAAGCTTCACAAGTCCCCTTTCCAGAACAGGAATTGATGTTTACAATTATGTATTAAAAGACAGTGCTTATATAGATAAAAAATGGTGCTTTAATATTGTTTTTTATCCGAGACGTAAAAACGAATTAACCTTTAAAGGTGATTTTTGGGTAAACGATTCGACTTTTGCGATTAAGAAAATTAATATGGGCGTTACTAAAAGTGCCAATATTAACTGGGTAAAAGATATTTATATTGAGCAGGAATTTGAGGTACAAAACGACTCTGTTTTCCTGTTGACACGCGATTATATGATGTCTGATTTTGCTTTGAATAAAAAAGAAAAATCGAAAGGTGTCTATGGAAAGCGTACTACATTATACCGAAATCATAAATTCAATATTCAAAAACCCGAGAAGTTTTATAAAGAAGAAGTCAATTTTATAGACAATGCGGTTTATGACCGCCCCCCCGAATTCTGGGAAGAAAATCGTTTTGAAAAATTGAATAAAGACGAAGCAGGAATATATAAAATGCTCGACACTCTCCAGACCGTCAAGCGATTTAAACAACTGTATAATCTCGTCTCGATTTTAGGAAGCGGTTATGTTGAGTTCAAGAATTTTGATTTTGGACCCATATTCTCCACTTTTGGATATAATGAAGTAGAAGGTCTTAGAATAAGAGCAGGAGGGCGAACGTACTTTGGGCCAAATGATCCATGGCGTATACAAGCTTATACAGCCTATGGTTTTGATGATCAGAAATTCAAATACGGCGTTTCAGGAAAATGGATGGTCGACAAAAAAAAGAGGGTTATTATTTCTGGTGGGAACAGGCGTGATATTGAACAAATCGGAGCCAGTTTAACCACAACAAACGATATTTTAGGGCGAAGCTTTGCCTCTTCAGCATTATTTACAACGGGAAGCAACGGAAAATTAACCAATATTAATTTGACTAATATTTCGGTTGAAATGGAACCGATGAAAAATTTTGTTGTTCAGGCGGGAGTTTCATATAGAACTTTAGAATCAGCTTCACTTACATTCAGTTTAGATTATTACAGTACTTTGCCAACCGCAGCAAATCCTGCAGGAGTTATACAAAATGCTGTAACACAATCAGAAGCTAATATACAGTTTGAGTTTATGCCAAATCGTAAAACAATTGGTTTTGGAGTAGAACGTGATCTTGTTGATAGCCCGTTCAGTCATTTCTTTGTGAATTTTAGTTATGGTTTAAAAGGTGTTTTGAACAGTGATTTTGCTTACGAAAAAATACAGCTTTTTTATAAACAGCCTATTATTATTGGACCACTAGGAAGATCAAATATTATTTTGGAAACCGGAAAAACATTTGGAACAATTCCGTTAGGATTAATGAGTGTAATTCCTGGAAACCAAACTTATTTTACTATTGAAAATACCTTTAGTAATTTGAACTTCTACGAATTCATAACCGATCAATATACAACTCTGCAATGGAATCATGATTTTGGCGGAAGATTATTTGCCCGGATTCCATTTATGAGAAAACTCAATTGGAGAGAATTTGTTGGAGTTAGAGCAGTTCATGGAACAATTTCTAAAGCCAATCGCGAAATCAATGCTTCAGGATTGCCATATAATGCACCGGAAAATGTGTATTGGGAGTATAATGCCGGAATTGGAAATATCTTCAAAGTTTTCAGAATTGATTTTTCATGGAGAGGAAATTATTTAGATATGCCGGATGCACACAAATTTGCCATAAAAGGATCTTTCGGATTCTATTTCTAAAAATAAAAATTATTGACACAAAGACGCCAAGTCGCTAAGTTTATTTCTTGCAGTTTGGCGTTTTTGTTTTTTAGGCAAGTTTTAAAGTTTCACGCAGATTTTGCAGATTATTAAATAATTTGAAAAAAGAGATTTGCACTATATGCCAAATCTGCATGCAAAAACTCTGCGCCTTTGCGAGATTCTTTTTTAATTTTGAATAGACTTAAATTCAAGCCATGCAAGAAGCCATCGATTTTCTATCAGACAAAAATCCAATATTTCAGGAAATCATAACCAAATATGGATTGCCACAAATTCCGAAACGACCGCAAGGTTTCGAAACATTGGTATTATTAATTCTCGAACAACAAGTTTCTATAGATTCGGCGAAAGCCACATTCTTAAAAATCAAGGCACATACAATTTGCAGCCCAGAAAAAATATCGGTTTTATCAGACGAAGATTTTAGAAATCTCGGTGTAAGCCGTCAGAAAACAAAATACATTAAAATTCTGGCAGATGCCGTTTTAAACAAAGAATTGGATATTGAAAGTCTGGCAAAAAAATCTCCGGTTCAAGTTCGGGAAGAACTTATCAGATTAAAAGGAATCGGAAACTGGACAATTGATATTTATCTGATGTTCTGTTTACAAGAGCCTGATTTGATTCCGTTAGGTGACATTGCAGTTGTAAATACAATCAAAGAATTGCTGGATATTCATGACAGACAAGAAATGGAAATTCATGCCCAACAATGGAGTCCATATCGCTCTTATGCAACATATTTGTTGTGGCATTATTACCTAAATAAGCGAAATAGGAAAATTACATATTAACTATTTGTTATTTAAAAGAAAAGTACATAGATTAATGGCGGTTTTTGTTTGTAAAAAAGGATTGTTTGGGTTACTTTTGCAACCGAAATTATAGATATAATAAAAAACGAAAATGACCGCAGACAAACTAACGACTTTCGATGTATTAATCGAAATACCAAGAGGAAGCAGAAATAAATATGAGTACGATTTTGAAATCAAAAGAATGCGTTTCGACAGGATGTTATTCTCTTCAATGATGTACCCTGCTGATTACGGATTTATTCCTGAAACTTTGGCTCTTGACGGTGACCCTCTTGATGTATTGGTTTTGGTAAACGAACCAACTTTCCCTGGATGTGTTATGGAAGTAAAACCAATTGGTGTTTTCCACATGGCAGATGATAAAGGACCGGATGAAAAAATTATTTGTGTACCAGTTTCAGATCCAATCTGGAATTCTTTGACAGACTTGTCAGATATGAACCCACACTTAGTAAAAGAAATTGAACACTTTTTTCAGGTTTACAAAGACCTTGAAAATAAAAAAGTAGATGTTGAAGGATGGGGAGATGTAAACGAAGCTTTTGCTATTATTGCAGAGTGCACGAAACGTTTTAACGATATCGAGAACAAACCAGAAGGATTATTTAGCATTAAATAATTTTTACCCTCATATTTTATAAAAAAAGCAATACTCCGTCAGGAGTATTGCTTTTTTGTTTAAATTCGTTTTAGTTAGATTGTTGACTATTAACCAAAACCATTAAATAATTATGAATGCATTTATGATTTACCTGCCAATTGTCATGGCAGTTTTAGGATTACTTTTCATGGGAATAAAAAGGACTTGGGTTTTAAAGCAGGATGCCGGCGATGGAAAAATGAAAGAGATTTCAGATTACATCTACGAAGGCGCATTGGCCTTTCTAAAAGCAGAATACAAATTATTAACCATATTCGTAATTATTGCAAGCATAGCTTTGGCAGGAATTACGTTTATACCGGGAGTTAAAACACATCTATTAATTGTAGTAGCATTTATATTTGGCGCATTATTTTCGGCTTATGCAGGAAACATAGGTATGAAAATAGCAACCAAAACAAACGTCAGAACCACTCAGGCTGCACGTACCAGTTTACCGCAGGCTTTAAAAGTATCTTTTGGCGGAGGAACCGTTATGGGACTTGGCGTTGCAGGTTTGGCAGTTTTAGGTTTGACCTCATTTTTTATAATTTTCTTTAATTTATTATCCGGAGGCGTTTGGAAAGACACAGAAACAATGACTGTTGTTCTTGAAACATTAGCAGGATTTTCTCTTGGTGCTGAATCAATAGCATTATTTGCCAGAGTAGGAGGCGGGATTTATACAAAAGCAGCTGATGTAGGTGCCGATTTAGTAGGTAAAGTTGAAGCAGGTATTCCCGAAGACGACCCACGTAATCCTGCAACGATTGCAGATAACGTAGGAGATAACGTAGGAGACGTAGCAGGTATGGGAGCCGATTTATTTGGATCATACGTAGCAACAGTTTTAGCGGCTATGGTTCTTGGAAATTATGTTATAAAAGACATGGGCGGCAACATTCTGGATGCATTTGGCGGAATTGGACCAATTTTGCTTCCAATGGCAATTGCCGGTTTCGGAATTATATTTTCGATTATAGGAACGCTTTTGGTAAAAATCTCAGATGATAATGCCAAAGAAGCCCAAGTGCAAAAAGCATTAAATATAGGAAACTGGGTTTCAATTGTTTTAACAGCAATTTCCTGTTTCTTTTTAGTACAATATATGCTGCCGGAAACCATGCAAATGAGCTTTTTTGGAGAAGGTTCAAAAGATATTTCATCAATGCGTGTTTTCTATGCAACTTTAGTTGGTTTGGTAGTTGGAGGAGCGATTTCTTCAGTTACAGAATACTATACCGGACTAGGAACAAAACCAGTATTGGCTATTGTTCAAAAATCATCTACAGGCGCAGGAACAAACGTAATCGCAGGTTTGGCAACGGGAATGATTTCTACTTTTCCAACCGTGATTTTATTTGCCGTAGCAATCTGGGTTTCATATGCTTTGGCTGGGTTCTACGGTGTTGCGTTGGCGGCTTCGGCAATGATGGCAACTACGGCAATGCAATTGGCAATTGATGCTTTTGGTCCAATTTCTGATAATGCCGGGGGAATCGCCGAAATGAGCGAATTACCAAAAGAAGTACGTACAAGAACAGATATTTTAGATTCGGTTGGAAACACAACTGCAGCAACCGGAAAAGGTTTTGCAATTGCATCTGCTGCGTTAACATCTTTAGCTTTGTTTGCAGCCTATGTGACTTTTACAGGAATTGACGGAATCAATATATTTAAAGCGCCTGTTTTAGCCATGTTATTCGTTGGCGGAATGATTCCGGTGGTTTTCTCTGCTTTGGCAATGAATTCTGTTGGAAAAGCGGCCATGGATATGGTTTATGAAGTTCGTCGTCAGTTTAAGGAAATTCCGGGAATTATGGAAGGAACCGGAAAACCTGAATATGGAAAATGTGTTGAAATTTCTACAAAAGCCGCTTTACGCGAAATGATGCTGCCTGGAATTTTGACTATAGGTTTCCCGATTGCTATTGTATTATTAGGAAAATTAGTTTACTCTGATAACAATCAGTTAATTGCTGAAATGTTAGGAGGATATATGGCGGGTGTTACCGTGTCAGGAGTGCTGTGGGCTGTTTTTCAAAACAATGCCGGAGGTGCATGGGATAATGCTAAAAAATCCTTTGAAGCAGGAGTTATGATCAACGGAGAAATGACTTACAAAGGCTCTGATGCGCATAAAGCAGCTGTAACCGGAGATACTGTTGGAGATCCGTTTAAAGATACTTCCGGGCCATCCATGAATATTTTAATCAAATTAACTTGTTTGATTGGTTTAGTAATTGCTCCAATTTTAGGAGAAGGACATTCTACTGAAGGAGCAGCAATGGCTTCTTGTTGTAGTAAAACTGAAATGCATGCCGGAGTTCATTCTAAATGTGGAGATTTGTCTAAAATGACCAAAGAAGAATGTGTTAAAATGTGTAAAGAAAAGGGATGTACCGCAGAGGAGACTGCAAAATGTCTTGCAAGCTACGATGCAAACGGAAAATACGTACATCAAAAAACAGATTGTTTTGATACAACTAAATATAGCAAAAATCGAGTTGAGGTTAATTTATCTACGATTAATGGAGTTACAACAGGAACCGTTACCAAAACTGAAAATGGTAAAACAACTACTGAAGTTTACGAAGGTACTGAAGCTGAAGTAAAAGCAAAAATTGAAGCAGCTAAATAATTTTGTAATTTCCTAACAGGTTTTTAAAACCTGTTAGGTATCATTTTCCGTTTCAGATTAGAATTCGAAAAAGAATATTATAATACCTAACAGGTTTTCAAAACCTGTTAGGAAAACTAAAATATAAATTCCAAATTCCAATTCATTAATATAATTAATAAAAAAAGCCTCTAAAATTTTAGAGGCATTTTTTATTTGTGAAATTAGAGGAATCTGTTTTTAAAACAATCCGTTTATCTCTGCATCAATTCTATTGATTATATTTCCTAAATCTTCAGGATTATCAACAAAATTGATATTATCAACATCAATGATTAATAGTTTTCCTTTGGTATACGTCTGAATCCATGCTTCGTATCTTTCGTTTAGGCGGCTCAGATAATCAATGGAGATTGAGTTTTCATACTCACGCCCGCGTTTATGTATTTGTCCGACCAAATTTGGAATTGAACTTCTTAAATAAATTAATAAATCCGGAGCCTCCACTAAAGTTTCCATTAGTTCAAATAATGAAGTATAGTTTTCAAAATCACGGCTTGTCATTAATCCCATAGAATATAAGTTGGGAGCAAAAATGTGTGCGTCTTCATAAATCGTTCTGTCCTGAACTATTTTTTTTCCGCTTTCGCGAATTTGCTGCACCTGACGAAAACGGCTGTTAAGGAAATAAATCTGAAGGTTAAATGACCAACGCTCCATTTGGTGGTAGAAATCATCAAGATAAGGGTTGTCAACTACATCTTCATAATGGGGCTCCCATTTAAAATGTTTAGCTAATAACTTCGTTAATGTTGTTTTTCCAGCGCCTATGTTTCCTGCTATTGCTATGTGCATTACGGTGTTACGATTTTATAATTGGTAATTTCTTTAGATGTAAAAATAGATAAAATTTGGTCTTTGTAGCAGAATTTATCAAAGGTTTTTTCTAAAATTTCCACTTCAGAAATTGTGTCTGAATTTGTATCAGAAATGTCTTTAAAAAATAAGAAACCATCCTTACTAAAAACATATTGATGGCTGTTGACGATTATAATTTTATCAAAATCCGGCAATTTACCAAAAGCTGTTACTTTTCCAAAAATGTCACACGAAAACCAATTATTTTTTTTATCAATCCAATAAAAATTATTAAAATCGGTTTGATAATATTGTATGTTTTCGGTTAATGGCGTAGAAACTGTTTTATATTCATTTTTCAAATAATCAAAAAGCCCAATTTGTTGATTTAAGGTGTTGTAAATCCAGAGCTGGTTCTGCGTTGACATACCAATAAAAGTAACGACAATTGGGATATTGCTTTGGGAGAAGTTAATCTCAGTAATTTTATTCAATTGATTATCGAGTAAAACAACACTATTAAAATCCTCATAAAACAAAACAATTTTAAGCGGGTTTTGTAAATCAGCTTTGGTGAGATTTCCTAGTGATATGTTCTTATATTCATAAACTTCACTTCCTTTTACTTTTGTAAAAACATTGTTTTTTATAAAATAAGAATATCCAAAAGAGTCATACCCCAAAAATACATCGGCGTCAATTTTTGAATGTGAAACAATTATAGGCTTTACTTTTGGATTTTGGCCAAAACAAACAGAGGAGAAACATGCAATAAAAATCAGCAATAAAAAATTGTTCAGAGTTTTGTTCATGTTTTTCAGTTTAAGAAGACGCCAAAGTACAAAAAAACCGCAGTAGAAGTTAATTCTATAGATAAGATTTTGGTCTTAAACCTTTTTAAATTGTAATAGTCTAATTAATAGCTTACTCTGTCGATTTTCTGTAAGCGTTTATATATTTAATTTTCACGTTTTTAAAATTAATAATACATTTGAATGTAAGTTTTATCGGATTTACCCAATTAAAAAAATACCAATGAAAAAGATAGCATATTATTTGTTTTTAATACTTGTAGTAAGTCAGGTACAAGCACAAAAAGACTTTCAGGGAATGGCCGTTTACGAGTCAAAAACACAAGCTCCTAAATTTGAAGGTATGCGTGGAAATCGTGATATAACTCCCGAAATGCGTCAGGACATGGAGGAACGTTTGAAAAAAATGCTCGAAAAAACGTTTATTCTAAACTTTGATAAATCAGCGTCAATTTACAAGGAAGAGGAAAAGCTGGATGCTCCCGGACAGCAAGGCGGGATGAGAATCATGATGAACTCTTTTATGGGCGGAGGCGGAACTTTTTACAAAGATGTAAAAACAAAATCCTATACGGTTGATAAGGAATTTATGGGAAAGGAATTTCTCGTTGTTGATTCTCTGCCAAAACTAGACTGGAAACTGGAACAGGAAACCAAACAAATAGGAGGTTATAATTGTTATAAAGCAACGGCTGTAAAAGAAGCCAGTAAAACTGATTTTAGAAATTTCAGGCCAAAAAATAACGACGATGCAAAAAAAACTTCAGGAGAAACAAAAACAAATTTTGAAGACAATTTTGAAATGCCAAAAGAAATTGTAGTTACTGCCTGGTATACACCAGAAATCCCGGTAAATCAGGGACCTGAAAATTATTGGGGATTGCCAGGTTTAATTTTAGAAGTAAACGACGGGAGAACCACTATTTTGTGCTCTAAAATTATTTTGAATGCTAAAGAAAAAGTAGAAATAAAACCTTCTAAAAAAGGTAAAGTTATATCTCAGAAAGATTATGATGAGACAGTAATAAAAAAAATGGAAGAATTTAGAGAAATGAACCGCGGACGTGCGAGCGCACCTGCATCAATGGGAAGATAATTGAGATCGAAATTATTATTTTAACACCTTTTCAATGAACAAATTACTTTGTTTCTTCGTTTTTTTATACACCTGTTTTTCATTTTCTCAAAGTGTCCGTTTTGATGGCTTTATTCAGGACGAACAAAAAAATCCTCTTGAAATGGCCAATATTATGGCTATAAATGCTGGAACAAAAGCAATGGATTCATACGGAATTACTAATGATAAAGGAAAGTTTCAGCTTACGCTAAAGCCCAACAGCTCCTATATAATTAAGGTAAGTTATCTCGGAATGAAATCAAAAGAAATTACCATTTCTACACAAACCGCAAATATGGCTCAGAATATTGTCATGGACGGTACCGGAATTGAGCTTGACGATGTTGAAATTGTTCGTGAAATGCCTGTGTCCATAAAAGGAGATACGATTGTTTACAACGCAGATTCTTTTAAATCAGGAACAGAAAAAAAACTCGAAGATGTCTTGAAAAAACTTCCTGGTGTTGAGGTAAATGCTGATGGAGAAATTGAAGTTGAAGGAAAAAAAGTTTCAAAATTAATGGTTGAAGGAAAGGATTTCTTTGACGGTGACACCAAATTGGGAGTCAAAAATATTCCCGCTGATGCCATTGATAAAGTTCAGGTTTTAAGAAATTACAACGAAGTTGGTGCTTTAAAAGGTCTTGAAAATGATCAGGATAATGTAGCGATGAATATTAAACTAAAAGAAGGCAAAAAGAATTTTTGGTTTGGAGATGTAACTGCAGGAACCGGTGTAGGGGAACTGGACAGCCGATATATCATTAATCCTAAGTTATTTTATTACAGCCCAAAATACAGCATTAACCTCATTACTAATTTTAATAATATTGGAGAATTACCGCTTACGGCCCAGGATTATTTTAAGTTCACGGGAGGATTTAAAAATATGATGAAAAAGGGCGGAAGCAATTTTAATGTTTCTTCTAATGATTTAGGGATTTCGATTTTGAGAAATAATCGCGCAAAGGAAATTGAAACGAAATTTGGAGCCACAAATTTTTCATATTCACCCACAAAAGAATGGAATATAAGCGGTTTCGGAATTTTGTCTTCTTCTAAAACAGATTTAGAAACCAAATCACAAACGACAATTTTAGACTCCGGAGATCAGCAAAAACGAGACGAAGAAACACATCAAAAAAATAATTTAGGCCTTTTTAAATTAAGTTCAAGTTATAAACCAAATACAAAACTTCAGTTTGATTATGATATTTTAACCAAATTATCCAAACAGGAAGAAGATACCGATTTGCTTCGTGAATCTGTTGTAAACAATATTTCTGCTGCAGAAACAATATTTACTGCAAAAAAGCAAGATCCGGTATCAATAAATCAGAACCTGAGTTTGTACTACACACAAAGTGATAAAAATATTTTTGCTTTTGAAATGCAGCATTTATATCAGGACGAAAACCCGTTTTATAATGCCAATTTGCAAACACAGCCATTTGACTTGTCGGGTTATATTACCGTTCCGTCAAATCAGAGAAACGATTTAAATCAAAACCGTTTTGTAAAAACCAATAAACTCGATGCCAAACTGGATTACTATTATATGGTAACACCCAAAAGCAATATCAATATTACCTTAGGAAATACTTATTCGTATCAAAATTTTAATTCACACATCTTTCAAATGTTAGATAATAGGTATAAAAATGATCTGAACAACCCGGAAAACAATAATGATGTGAATTATAATTTTGATGATGTTTTTTTAGGATTTCATTATAAAATCCTGACAGGTAAATTTACCTTAACCCCAGGTTTCAGCGTGCATTCCTATGTAATGAAAAACACACAGTCGGGAACAGATTATTCACAGAATTTCACAAAAATATTGCCGGATTTCTTTGCTTTATATCAAATAAAAAAATCCGAAACACTGACATATAATTTCTCCTTAACCAATGATTTTACTGATGTTAATCAGTTGGCTGCTGGTTATGTTTTGTCAGATTACAGCAGTTTGTTTCGCGGAAATCGTTTTTTAGAAAATGCAACTTCACAGGTTCATATGCTTCGGTATTTTAAGTACAATATGTTCAACTTCGAGAATATTTTTGCCTTTGCAACATATACCAAAAAAGTAGATGCTATTAAAACAAAAGCCGATTTTGATGGAATAAATCAGTCTTCATCACCTTATAATTCAAATTTAGCCGATGAAACTTTTTCAGGAATGGGAAGTTATGGACGTTCATTTCTAAAAAATTACAAAGCATCGGCAAGTGCAAATCTTAACTGGTCAAAATTCAATAATATCCAAAATAATAAATTGGCAACAACAGAAAGTTTTGTGCAAAGTTATACTGTAAAAGCTTCAACAAATTATAAAAATCTGCCTAACTTAGAATTTGGTTACAATCTTTTAATTAATAAATACAGTGGTTCGACTTTTTATACCGATAAACCTTTTGCAAGATTAGATTATTACTTTTTAGACAGTTTCTCTTTTGTTTCAGAATATGAATTCTATCACTATTACAATACAAATAAAACGGTCGATAATGAGTATGATTTTTTGAGTGCAAGTTTAATATATCAGAAAAAAGACAGTAAATGGGAATATAAAATCTCGGCTACAAATCTGTTAAATACAAGATATCTAAACGATGACAGCTTCTCGCAGTTTTCTACAAGAGTTTCTCAATACACTGTCCAGCCGCGTTACATTATATTTTCGATGAAATATAATTTATAGTATATATTAAGTATCTATTTTGAATTTTAAGACCTCTGAATTTGATAATAATCGAATATCTTTACGTTTAATATTAACAAGTCAAAAAAATTAAGCATGCGCAATTTTATATGTAGTTTCTTAGCTTTCTTTTGTTTAGTGTCTGTTGCTTTTTCTCAAACAAAAAACATAGAAAAAGGAACTTATCTGTCAACAAACAAGGGGCAAAAAATCAAATTAAATTTATTAGATGATGATAAATATGAATTAGTCTTTTATTCAGGAGGATATAAAATCAAAGGAGATTCATTAGTGTTTTCTCAAACTAAAAAAGCTGCGGAATCTTTTAACCTCACATTTAAAAATGATAAAAAAGCAAAGAAGATTAAAATTAAGTTTTTAGATCCTTCGTATTATTCATTTTATATCGGAACACAAAACGGTTCTGAAGAAGTTCAATATCAAAGAATTTCAGAAATTAAAACAAAAGTCGATCCTGAATGGAAAAGTGTAGATGTTGATTTTGAAATTGAAAAGTCAGATTTTTTATACTTAGTTTATGAAGGATATGAAGGATATGAAACGGATGCAAAACTTTACAAATATGCCCTTCCTAAAGATGTTTCGGAAATAACTATAAAATATGAGTTTGATGTTTTAGGAGATTTAAACATTTCCGGTTTTTATGATAAAAAAACAAATGAGCTTAAAATTTCTGGTCCGGGAGGAAAAGATCCACTTGTTTTTTTAAGCGAGAAAAACACTCCGCCTGCAACTCCTACTGAAAGTGTTACGGCGCTGGAGACACAAAGTATTGCAAAATGGACTTATCCGGGAAAAGAAGCTTATGCAATCGACGATTATAACATGGAGGTAGCGGTTGACAGTGCAGGTACAGCAGTAGACGCATATGTGTCACCAAAAGTTGATTTCAAATTTAAAATTGAAAATAATTTAAAAGAGGCCATCAAAGCTACAAAAAATGCTAAAACCAAATTTCTGGTTGTTTATTCAGACAGCAAAAATGCTTCGGCAAAAGCCGACTTTGATGCTTTTGTGAAAGAGCAGGAAGTTCAGGTTGGTTATAATATGTATGATGTTTATGATCCTCAATATGATGTCTTTAATTATTATCTGGCAACTGCCGATGATAAAAAGTGGTTAAAGGCAAATAAATTAAATGATAATCCAAGTGTGATTATTTTAAATGGTGACGGAGAGGTCATAACCAGCGTAAAATCTACATTAAATGATCAAAAAGCAAAATTCAATTATTACGATGATTTCTGCAAAAGGATACTAAGGAATAATGCTTTTTTAGCTTTTAATAAAATTATAAAAAATAAAAAAGCGACCGATGCAGACTTAGTTGCAGCTTTCAATAAAGCAGCAACAGTAGAATTACCGTATGACTATGAGGCAGAATATCCTGTCACTGTAGTTGCGGAAGATAATGCTAATGCTGTAGATTTTAAACTAAGTAAAGTTGCCTTAGATAAAAAAGAGGTGCTGCAAACCTGGAAAAAACTAATAGAAGCCCACCAAAAAGATACTAAACCAAATATGCCATTGGTGGAAACAATCCTGAAAGAAATTAAAAATCAGGGTTTTTATAAACAATTCTTTGCGGATGACAGAGTTTTAAATGATGCCGATTTCCTATCAATAGATTACTTGATTAAACACTACGATGCCATTGAGAAAGCTAATGCAGAGGTTGATAGTGCTGCTGTTCCTGCAATAAAAGCTACTAATTTAAGTGCAGAAATTTCATCTGCGCTGCAAACAAATAGTTATGTTTCTCAAGAAGGAGTAGAAGGAACTGCAAATCAAAGTAAAATAATTGCCATCTATAAAAAATTGATTGCCATCGGAAAAGGCGGATTTGAGTGTTATAAAAACTATTTTACTTATTTAGGTCAGGGAAGTCAGGAAAGTACTGATGACATAGCTTATTTAAAAGAATTCAGCGCTTATTTCAACACTTATCTATCTCCCGAAAAAGGAAATGCAATTGAGAAATTAGACGAAATGTATGCTACACTAGATTCTAATTCTGAATATTCTTCTTATGATGGTTGGAATTCGTTTAAATCCTATCATTCAGATTTATGCAACAATGCAGCATGGAATGTAGTGTTGAAGCCATCAAACGCTAATTTTTTAAAGTCAGCAATTACGTGGTCTGAATATAGTTTAATGATTACCAAAAACAATCCGTATTATTTAGATACTTTGGCGCAGTTATATTACAAAGACGGTCAAAAAGATAAGGCTATTGAGACACAGAAAAAAGCATTGCAATATTCAAGTACAGTTTATGAAGAACAAACCTTAAATGACATGAAAGAAGTATTGGACAAAATGCAAAACGGAACATACTAATTTTTTTTTCATAAAAAAGAACCCGACAAAAGTTAAAATCTTGTCGGGTTCTTTTTTTATTTTTTAATACCTACCATTACTTTGATTTGGTAATTTTCGGGACTTTTTTTATTGTTTTCAATGTTGCCATTTGCACTCAGGTAAGTCAGTAAAATAGTGTATTTTGAATTCTCAATTCGCTGTTCAATTTTTTCAAGTGAGTTATGATCGTTACTAAAACCGGAATTTTTATTGATGAAATCGTTTATTTTAAGAGGAATAATATCTTGATTGATTATTAAATCCTGACCATAATCTCTCTCTTTTGATTTAACAGTATAAATGGTCTTATCAATTGTTAAACAGCTATTACATTCGTAGCCATGGTTTTTATATAAAGTTATTATGAAATCAAAGCCATGTATATTTACTATTTCCTCATTGTCTTCATAAAAATAATAATTAAAAGAATTATTTAAATCATTTTCTCTGTCATATTCAGATCGATACGTATAGCCTAAGCTTTCTACAATTTTAGACGAACCTGGATCTTTATCTCCTTTATAGAGCGCATCTAACTTTTTATTTGCATAAGGAAGCATAACTTCAAAGCCATAATTTTCATTTAAAAAATCAACAATACTGCTTAATTGCTGTTCTTGTTCAAATGTTAGTTTTTTTGCGTCAGCTTTTTGAAGATAATTTTCAAAACGATATAATTGACTGTATTTTGAAACCGAATTGGCGCTTTGCGGCCCTGCAATCGAAAACAAGCCCGCCAGGCACATACTTATAGGAATGAATTTTATTTTAGGCTGTTTTTGAATTAAAAAATAAGAAACAACAACGGCCAGCCAAATAGAAAGCAATAAAACATAATAACGTTCGTGTGTAAATCCATACAGATTTATTCTGTACAGAATAGCCCAAAACAATAATGCCAACAGAGGAATTAATAAAAAATAAAACCAGCGATTGAAAGTGCGCATCCAAAGATTTCCGTTTTCATTTGCAATAGGATGAACCAATAAAAATGATAAAATTCCAGTAATGGCAAAGGCTAGCACTAAATAAGAAACCCACCCTACAGGTAATGAAAAGGTAAGAATAATTTTTGCCTCATAACAAATTAAAATCACCAGATAAAGGCTTATTAAAGGCAATAAAATATATTGTGTAAAGTTTTTAAGTCCTTTGGGATAATTTAATTTAAGGGCAATTTCATCGTTATTAATCTCAGGAACTCCGTTTAAAAAGAAAATCGTATTAAAAATTCCTGCAATAATAAAAAAGATATAAAGGTAAATGTCATTGTAGAAATCAAAATTGAATAGTTTTTCGATAGCCAAAATAGCCAAAGCCAAACCGCAATAAAGAACAAAACTATATAAACCGGAAGTTAAAATTCTAAGAAAAAGTTGTTTGTTGAACTCCCAAAATTCTTCCTGATTGTATCTCTTTGGTAAAAAACCAGCAAACGAAACTAATAGATGCAAAGCGACATTAAGTACAAAAAACTGCTGGAATTCAGTATTATTTATTCTTTCCTTAAAACTGGAAATAAAAGCAACAATCAATACTCCAAGAATTAAACTTGTTGCAAAGCGCAGGATTTTCTTTTTATTCGAACTAAGAAAAAATAAACTAACAGCAAGAAAAAGAACCAAACACAAAGAGGAACTCATTAATGCTTTTTCATAGAACTCTCTATTGGGATTGTTATACTTTATTTCGTTAAGAGTAATAGCGAAAATGGTTCCAAGAATGGCAGTGAAAGTCTCCAACGGAAATCTAAGAACGGTCTTTTGTATTGCATTTAATACGTTTTGTAATGTAGGAAGTTTACTCATTTTGGTTAGGTTAATTCAGCATTAAAGAAAAGCAAATGCAAGTTAATAACCAAATAAAAACCCCGAAGTCTAAGCGAATAGAAATCGGGGTATTATAAGTAAGATTAAAAAGAAATGGACTCGAAGTCTAAAAAATAATAATCGTTTGAATTAAAAATTAAAGCCCAAATTCAGCTTTTACTTTGTCAACAAAATCAAGTTTTTCCCATGTGAATAACTCAACAGTTAAACTTTTTTCATGCCCTCCAGGAGCAAAGAAAGTTTTGGTAACAACTTCTGGTTTACGTCCCATGTGTCCGTAAGCAGCAGTTTCGCTATAAATAGGGTTTCTTAATTTTAAACGCTGCTCGATAAAGTAAGGGCGCATATCAAAGATAGCTTCTACTTTTTTTGCAATTTCGCCATTAGTTAAGTTTACTTTAGAAGTTCCGTACGTATCAATAAAAATACCCATTGGTTCTGCAACTCCAATTGCATAAGAAACCTGAACTAAGATTTCGTCGGCAACACCTGCAGCAACTAAGTTTTTAGCGATATGACGTGTAGCATAAGCAGCACTTCTGTCAACTTTACTTGGATCTTTTCCAGAGAAAGCACCACCACCGTGAGCTCCTTTTCCACCGTAAGTATCAACGATAATTTTTCTTCCTGTTAAACCAGTATCTCCATGAGGTCCTCCAATTACGAATTTTCCTGTTGGATTGATGTGGTAGTTGATTTTATCATTGAATAAATGAGCGTGAGCAGGATTTTTTGCAATGATTCTTGGAATCAAAATTTCGATAATATCTTTTTTGATTTTAGCAAGCATAGTAGCTTCTTCGTCAAAATCGTCGTGTTGAGTTGAGATTACAATCGCATCAATACGAGTTGGTTTATTATCATCACTATATTCTAAAGTAACCTGAGATTTTGCATCAGGGCGTAAATAAGTGATTTCTTTGTTTTCGCGTCTTAAGATCGCTAATTCTTGTAACAATTTATGAGATAAATCAAGAGCCAGAGGCATGTAGTTTTCTGTTTCGTTAGTTGCGTAACCAAACATCATTCCCTGATCTCCTGCACCTTGCTCTTCTGGCTTAGCTCTGTCAACACCCTGATTGATATCTGCAGATTGCTCATGAATTGCAGAAAGAATTCCACAAGAATTCGCTTCAAACATATACTCGCTTTTAGTATATCCGATCTTACGGATTACTTCGCGGGCAATTTGCTGAACATCAAGATAAGTATTTGATTTTACTTCACCAGCCAAAATAACCTGGCCAGTTGTAACTAAAGTTTCACATGCTACTTTTGAATTAGCATCAAATGCCAAAAAGTTGTCAATTAATGCATCCGAAATTTGATCTGCAACTTTGTCTGGATGTCCTTCACTAACAGATTCTGACGTAAATAAATAAGCCATAATAATTTATTAAATTAAAATTAATGCGAGGTGAAAAATTGCTGAAAATGCTAAAGGAGAGTTCCTGCTTTAGCATTTTTTACTGCTGAAATTAAATCTTTCAGCATTCATAACAAATCATTTCATTATGAAGAGGTTGCAATCAGTTCAAATTTTTCCTCTGTATTCGCGTGCAAAGGTATAAAACCATTTTGATTTGCAAATTAAAGTTCAACTTTTTTTGTTTTATTACGCAGAAATTTAACATAACATACTACTTTGATAGGGTAATAGAAATATTTTCTGTTTTTATTTGGCAGTTCAGAAAAAAGTTACCAAATTTGCAAAATCAAAATGAAAGAAAATAAAGAAAACATGAAATTAATCTCAAAGAATATGTCTTGTATGATGCCGGAAACTTCCGCAGAGAGACTATTGTAGATAATTTTCAAATATATAATATAGACCTCTGCCAGCTGCAGAGGTTTTTTTTGGCCTAAATTTTAAATATAAACAATAATTAACAGCAATAAACCACGCAATTAAATACCACTCAAGATGAAAAATAAATTACTAATACTTTTTGGACTGGCAACATTCTCAGGATTGTATGCGCAAGACAATAAAACAGAAAACGATACGCTGCAAAACAACGAATTGTCTGAAGTGACCATTGTAGGCTCCAGAAGTAAAAACAGAGTAAAAACAGATGTGCCTGTTCCTGTAGACATATTTAATATTACAGATATCACAAAAGGATCGCCACAAACAAGCCTTACACAAATTTTAAATTACGTAGCACCATCATTTACCAGTAATCCAACATCTACAGCCGATGGAACAGATCACGTAGATCCGGCACAATTGAGAGGTTTAGGGCCAGATCAGGTTTTAATATTAGTAAATGGTAAAAGAAGACATACAAGTGCATTAGTAAATATAAACGGATCTCCGGGAAGAGGATCTGTCGGTACAGATCTTAATGCAATCCCGTCATACGCAATAGAAAGAATCGAAGTTTTAAGAGATGGAGCTGCCGCTCAGTATGGTTCTGACGCCATTGCGGGAGTAATTAATATTGTCCTTAAAAAGAATGCAAAATATATTTCTGGTGATATTCAGTACGGAGCAAACTTGTCTTCAGGATCAAATAATTTTGAGGGTGGAAGTGATGGAGAATCTTTGCAATTAGATCTAAATTACGGAACTTCTCTAGGCAAAGAAGGAAGTTATCTGAATTTTACAGGAAGCGCTTTAACAAGACAGGCAACAAGCCGTGCAGGAATTAGAAGTAATGCTATATTTAATGCTTACAATGCTGTAGAAAACAGGGCAGCGCAAAATGGAGTCGATGTAAATTCGCTATTCAGCAATATCAATACAACTCCAAATTCAGCAGAAATTATTAGCACTTTGCAGCAATATGCACCGCAGGTTGGTTATTTTACACCAGCGCAGCAAACTGCAATTTCTTCTGCTACAACAATTCCTCAATTGCAAACGGCATTAAATTTTGATGTAACCAATAATGAGCTCAATTACAGAGGTCAGCAAAGAAGCGATTATAATATGAGTGTTGGCCAGTCAGAACTGGCGACGGGACAATTGTATTTTAATGGTAAATATCCTTTGACAGATGTAACTTCTATTTATTCTTTTGGAGGGATTTCATACAGAAACGGAAAATCTTATGCTTTCAACAGGCTCCCGAATGGCTCAGGAACTTTCACGCAAGTGTATTCAAACGGATTTTTACCAGAAATAGAATCCGATATATTAGATACATCCGCAGCGTTAGGACTTACTACCCAGCTTTTTGGTTTTGATACAGATATAAGTTCAAATTTGGGTACGAACTCCTTTAAATATGGCGTGAACAATACCATCAATGCAACTTTGGGCACACAATCACCAACTAGTTTTGATGCCGGAAAAGTTTCATTTTTGCAAAGTACAACCAACTTAGATTTTAGTAAAAAGCTGGATGTACTAAAAGGTCTGAATGTTGCTTTTGGAGGAGAATTCAGATACGAGAATTATCAAATCGAAGCAGGAGAAGAAGCTTCTTATGGTTTATATGATGTAAACGGAAATTTTGTTTCAGGAACATTGCCAACAACTTCACCTTTGATAGTAACCGATTTCTTTGGAAACAAACGTGGTGCGGGAGCGCAGGGATTTGCTGGTTTTCAGCCTTCGGATGCAAAAGAAAAAGACAGAAAAAGTGTTGCAGCTTATGTCGATTTGGAGTTAAACCCAACCGATAACTGGCTTTTAAACGGAGCAGCACGATTTGAGAATTATTCAGATTTTGGGAATACGGTAATTTTTAAGTTAGCTTCTCTTTTAAAGCTGAATGATTTTATCAATTGGAGAGTTTCTGGCCAGACTGGTTTCAGAGCGCCTTCATTGCAGCAAAAATACTTTGAAAGCAGTTCTACACAATTCATAAACGGATCTCCATATCAGGTAGGATATTTTACAAATGACTCAGATGCGGCAAAAAGTATTGGTGTAGAAACCCTAAAACCAGAAAAATCTAAAAGTGTTAGTACAGGATTTACTTTCAAAATCCCGTCAGCAAATATTACGATCTCTACAGATGCCTATTTCACAAGAATTGATGACAGAATAGTCTTGACAGGACAATATTCGAGACCTACAGATGCACAAATTGGTGGCGCAACATCACCTGAGCAGGCAGAAGCACTGACTTTATTTCAGGAAGCATTTGATCTTAAAGGTGTAGAAAGAGCTTCGTTCTGGACAAACGGAATCAACTCAGAGACTAAAGGAGTAGATGTTGTAATATCTCAGAAATATGATGTTATTCAGGATTTTACTATCAGAAATGATTTTGCTGTGAGTTTTAATGAAACAAAAAGAGTAGGAGATTTAAATGTTCCTCAGTCTATTGTAAATGCAGGCGGAGACCCCTATGTGTATTCCTTTTTTCCGGAGTCTAGCAGGGTATATTTAGAAGAAGCAATTCCGAAACTGAAAGCCAATCTTACAACCACTTTTAATATCAAAAAACTGGATATTTATTTAAGAAACAGCTATTTCGGAAAAGTTACAGATCCAGGGGCAACAGATGTAAATTTAGACGGTTTTTCTTCCGTATATGAGCATCCAGAATACAGCGCAAAAATTGTTACCGATTTATCTTTAGGATATCAGATTAATGAAAAATTCAGAATTACCGTTGGTGTTAATAATATAGGAGATGTTTATCCAGATAGAAATAATCCAGCAACACCGGCATTTACAAATACAACTCCAACTTTGTCTCCTGCACCAAGTACCGATTTGAGCAATGCCAATCAGTTTGCGTATTCTAGAGCTGTGTCTCAATTTGGGCTAAATGGTAGATTTGGTTTCGCACGTCTGAGTTTTAAATTTTAGTAATATTTAAACGAAAAAACACACCTTTAAATGTTAAAAAATACTTTTTTGCTTGGTAGTTATAAAATAGTTAGTATATTTACTCTATCAAATTAGTAGAATTAAAATAATATAGAAAATCAAATATTATAAATATGAAAACAATAGCAGATAAAATGATGATGATATGTTGTATGCGCAAATGCGCTCCCCTCTGCTGTTGCTAAAAGTGAAAGATAAAATCTTTGTTATAGTTAAACTATAAACCCTTTTGGTAAGCCAGCCAAAAGGGTTTTTTATTACAACACTTTAAAATTTATAAAATTATGAAAACACTAAATTCAATCGCATTTGAGTATTTATTGAGAACAGATTCTCAAAAAAATAACAACAAGTCAGAAGATAAAATACAAGCTATAGAACAAAATCAGGAACAGCATGCAAAAGGTCAAAAATCATTACTGTTTCAAATGTATGAACTGGAAGAAGAAGATATTTTCTTTAAAAATTAAACCATAATAATTCAAAATACTATTTAATTATATTAAAAAACTAGAAATCATGAGTACACAAAAATTTGCAACAAACGCATTACACGCAGGACACGATGTTACTAAAAATTCAGGAACAAGAGCAGTGCCTATTTATCAGACATCATCATATGTTTTTAATGACTCTGATCACGCAGCCAATCTTTTTGGTCTGGCCGAAGCCGGATTTATTTATACGAGATTAAACAATCCAACAAACGATGTTTTAGAGCAACGCCTAGCCGCACTTGAAGGAGGAATTGGAGCAGTTGTTACGGCATCCGGAGCATCGGCAATTTCGACAACTTTATTGACCTTGCTAAAAGCCGGCGATCATATCGTAGCATCAAATAGTTTGTATGGCGGAACTTATAACTTATTAAAAGTGACTTTGCCCAGATTAGGCATCACAACAACATTTGTTGATCCTTCAGATGCGAGCAACTTTACTAAGGCAGCAAAAGAAAATACGAGAGCTTTCTTTGTTGAATCTCTTGGTAATCCAAAACTGGATGTGCTGGACCTCAAAGCAATTTCACAAGAAGCCAAAGCTTTCAAAGTTCCATTTATTGTAGATAATACGGTAGCAACTCCTTATTTATTAAGACCAATTGAATACGGAGCAAATATTGTAATTCACTCTTTGACCAAATATATTTCAGGAAACGGAACATCATTAGGAGGAGTTATAATTGATGCCGGGACTTTTGACTGGTCAAACGGAAAATTCCCTGAATTTACAGAACCATCGGCAGGATATCACGGTTTGGTTTATCACGAAGCCTTAGGAAATGCTGCTTTTATTGCAAAAGCAAGAATAGAAGGCTTACGTGATTTTGGTTCGGCACTAAGTCCGTTTAATGCCTTTCAAATCATTCAGGGATTAGAAACGCTGCCGATCCGAATTAAAAAACACAGTGAAAATGCTTTGGCTTTGGCCGAATGGTTAGAGCAGCAGGATGAGGTAGTATGGGTAAATTATCCGGGTCTGAAATCGAATAAATATTTTGATTTGGCCAAAGAATATCTGCCGGAAGGCCAAAGCGGAATTATAACTTTTGGACTAAAAGGAGGATTTGATGCTGCTAAAAAAGTAGTAGACCAAACGAAGCTATTCTCGCTTTTGGCAAATATAGGAGATACAAAATCATTGATTATTCATCCGGCAAGTACCACTCATCAGCAATTGACTGATGATGAACAGTTAGAGACAGGAGTTTCTAAAGACTTAGTTCGCCTTTCTGTTGGAATCGAAGATATTGAAGATTTAATTGCCGATCTGCAAACGGTTTTCGCAACCGTTGCACAATCGCAATACAGCATCAATAAAAATTAGGTTTTTTTGTTTTTTGTTTGAAAAATTGCCTTTAGTGATGTGGTGTTGCTAAAGGTGATTTTTTATGAAAAAGCACTCAACATAAATGTTTGAATCCTATAAGTGATATAAGTTCATTTAATAGCGTACAGCAGTGTGTCTGACAGTATAAATATTGAGAATAAGTGAACTTATTCACTTATAGGGTTTAATTAATTAAAATTAAAAATTATAAGCTTAAAATAAATATAATCCTTTTTGGAATTGGCAATATCGGAAGTACATTAATCAATCAGATTATAGAAAGTCAGGAGTTTTTTCTTCAAAACAAAAATATCGATTTTCACTTTCCAATCATCACCAATTCTACTGTAGCTTTTTTCGAGAAAGAAGGCGTCGGATATGCCTGGGAAACCAATTTTGTACAATTAGCCGTTCCGTTTAAGGTAGAAGACATTGTTGAATTTGCCAAACAAAATGAATTCGAAAATTTGATTGCCGTAGATGCGACAGCAAGTGATGAATTAATACACCACTATAATACGTTAATCCAAAACGGTTTTAACATTGTAGCGGTAAATAAAAAGGCTAATACATTACCAATCGAACTTTATAAAGAAATAAGAGCGAACCTGAAAAAGTACGATAAAGAATTTCTGTATGAAACATCCGTAGATATGGGTGTTCCCGTTTTACAGCCTTTAAGAGATTTGTATTATTCGGGAGAAAAGATTACAAAAATACGCGGCGTTTTTTCAGATAATCTGAGTTATGTTTTTAATCGGTTTTCGTCAGATGAGGTTGCTTTTTCATCAGTTTTAAAAGATGCAGGTCTTTTAGGTTTTATGCGTTATACATTTAAAGAAGATTTATCAGGAAATGATACAGCAAAAAAACTATTAATCTTAACAAGAGAAATAGGGAAGGATTTTGAGCTTTCTGACATTAAAATTAATTCACTTATAAAAGAAGAACATCTCGAGGAAAACGATACCCTCAACAAAGAAGCGATTGACAAATACTTCAAAATTGTAAAAATAACCCAGGCAGATAATCATGTCCTGAGATATGTTGGGGAATTTGATGTTCAGAAGAATACACTCGAAGTAAAATTGGTTTCAGAACCTGTGACTTCGGCCATAGGACAACTCAAAGGATCAGATACCATTTTTGAAATTTACACACAATCGTATGCTGATGTTCCTATTGTAATTAAAAGTGCGTCGGCATGTAAACAGGCAATTTCGCGCGGAATTATAACGGATATCTTAAAAGTAGCAGAAAAAATTAAAAATAAGGAAGCAGTCTGGCTTTAAGAATATTATAAGTTTTGAATGTTCTTTGATAAACTGATTTGTGGAAATATTTTTGCAGAGAGAATTATGTTATTTGTAAGTTTTTACTTTGTTTTTATTAAACAAAAGTTTTGTAAGATGTTTTATATCGTTAAAAAGTAATTTTTTGTCGGATTTTCGTATTAATTTATTGGTTTTCATTTGTGTAATTGAAAATAAAATTGCATATTTGTTAAACCCAAAAGCTAATCAATTGAACTGGAAAGTCTCTAAAATGTTTTGCGCCATTACGGTAAAAACCGTTGGGAAGTCTATTGCTTAAAAATTGTAAGAATACAATCATTATATGCAAAGCCTCCCAATTAATATCAGGAGGCTTTTAAATTATACAAAATGCAGAAATTTTTTAAAATAACAAATAAATCACAGGCTAATAAATCCCTACAGATGAACAAGATGTTCACTGTCGCAGCTATTTGTGCATGCGTCTGTTGATTCCAAAAGAATATATAAGTGTAAACAACTTAAACCCTTTTGGCATCAGAAACCAAAAGGGTTTTTTTATTCCATCAGGTTGCCTTAACAAAAAAATAAAAGATTAATAAAGATTATAACACAACTGAACTAAAACTTAATATCATGAAAACAGCAAACTACTTAACAAAAGCATTTTCTAAATTGAAAAACATCAGAACTAAAAGAAACAATCCGCCGCCAGTAAACGAATTGATTCATCCAAGTTTTGGAATTACAGAGACAGACAAAAACGCAGAAAAAAAAGCACCAAATTCATTATTGTTTTTGATGTATTCTAAAGAAAATGAAACACTTTTCATCTAAATCGAAAAGTATCAAAGGATAGGGTAAAACCCGCTTAATTTTACTGGGCATAACGTTCGGTAAATTTTTGCGTACAATAGTTTTTGATTTGAAGTATATTCATTGATTTTAAGATTTGATTCAGATAAATTTGCTTGTTTAAGAAAATAGTAGTTAATTTGCACCGTTAAGTTCAGAACCGTATTGAAATGTTATAAAGAAAGGACGAGGGATTAGACCCGATGAATCCTTAGCAACCCTTCGTTAATTCGAAGAAGGTGCTGCATTCTACCACGCCAAACGTGGAAAGATAACAACAAGAATTTGTCTGGTTTCATCTAGACTTTCTTTCTAATATTTCCAGATACAAATCATAATACAACAGATTTGAAATTGGAAAATATACCAAACCCTATAAACATACAAGATTTCACCACAGAAAATGGTGCACGCTACCATACATTACCTTTAAGCTTTACGCTTTCTGGTTTGCCGCTGCATAGTGCTCCAATTGTTCTGGTTAATCATGCCCTGACAGGAAATGCTGAGGTTACCGGCGAAAACGGCTGGTGGAGCGATTTGATAGGCAATGGAAAAACAATCGATACAAACATCTATACCGTACTGGCATTTAATGTTCCCGGTAACGGAAATGATTCGTTTATCATTGAAAATTACCAGGATTTTACGACCAGAGATATTGCCAGAATTTTTTTAAAAGGACTTGAGTTACTTAATATAAATCACGTGCATACTATAATTGGCGGTTCTGTTGGCGGCGGAATTGCCTGGGAAATGCTGGCCCTGCAGCCAAAAATCACAGAACACCTGATTCCTATTGCAACAGACTGGAAATCGACCGACTGGATGATTGCCAATTGCTTTTTGCAGGAACAGATCCTCAATAATTCAACAAAACCAATTGAAGACGCCAGAATTCATGCCATGTTGTGTTACAGATCTCCGGAATCATTCAAAGAAAAATTTCAACGAACCTTAAATACCAATCTTTCTGTTTTTAATATAGAAAGCTGGCTGGCGCATCACGGAGAAAAATTACAAAAGAGATATCAGTTATCATCCTATAAACTGATGAATCAATTGCTTAAGACAATAGACATTACCAGAAACAGCGATGATTTTGAAACATTGTTGTCTAAAACAAATGCCTCGATTCATATCATCGGAATCAATTCGGATTTGTTTTTTACACCAAAAGAAAATCGCGAAACTTATGAAGTATTAAAAAAGTTTAAAGACAATGTTTTCTACAGCGAAATAGATTCTGTTCACGGACATGATGCTTTTTTAATCGAGTACAAACAACTAGACCATTTACTTGCCGATATTTTTAAGGCAGAAACAATAAAAAGATAAAATGAAAATATTAAAATTTGGAGGTAAATCATTATCAAACGGAGAAGGACTTAACAAAGTTGTCTCAATTATTACAGATAAAGTAAATCAGGGCGAGCAAATTGCCGTTGTTGTTTCTGCACGCGGAAATGCTACAGACGAATTGGAATTTATTTTAAGTATTGCCGCAAAAAACGGTAGTTATAAAGAATTATTAGAGAACTTTAAAAAATATCAGATTTCAGATTATCCGCAAGTTGATTTATCAGAAGAATTTAATGTACTTGACAAACTTTTTGAGGGAGTAAGTTTAATTGGCGATTACAGCAATAAAATTAAGGATCAGATTTTGTCTAAAGGAGAATTGCTTTCTGCCAAATTATTGACCGCTATTTTGATAGAAAAAGGAATTCCTGCCAATTTTGTTGATACAAGACATCTTTTAAAAACAGATTCTAAATTTGGTGATGCCCAGCCTCTTGAACAGCTTTCCAAGAAAAACGTTGTCAACTATTTTAAGGAACACAACGGAAAAACAGTAAATATCGTAACAGGTTTTATTGGCTCCAACAACAATAACGATACTACCACTTTAGGAAGAAACGGAAGTAATTATACAGCTTCTTTAATTGCAAATTATTTAAATGCAGAAGAGCTTCAAAATTTCACTCACGTTGACGGAATATATACCGCAAATCCTGATTTGGTTGCAGATGCAAAAAAGATAGAGTTTTTATCTTTTAATGAAGCAAACGAACTTGCCAACTTTGGAGCAACAATCCTGCATGCCAAAACGATAATTCCGTTATTGGAAAAAAATATTCCTTTACGAATTTTAAATACTTTCAATCACGAAAACAGAGGAACATTAATTACCTCAGATTCAACAAAAGAAGGGATTAAAACACTTTCTGTTTTAGAAAATGTGTCGCTGGTAAATCTTGAGGGACGCGGATTACTTGGAAAAGCAGGTGTTGATGCCCGAATTTTTAAAGTAATGGGCGATCATAATATCAGTGTGAGCATCATTTCGCAAGGCTCTTCTGAAAGAGGAATTGGTCTGGTTGTAGCAACTGAAAAAGCAACCACAGCAATGGTTGAATTAGAAAAAGAGTTTGAAAATGATTTTTATTCTAAAGATGTAAATCAGATTACAGTAACAGATAATGTATCTGTAATTTCTATCATCGGTCAGGATTTGAGTACGTTCCATAAACCATATACTGCTTTAATAAAAAACAAAATTGTTCCGATATTATTCAACAATACTGTTACGGGTAAAAACGTGAGTTTGGTGGTAAAAAAATCCGAACTAAACAGAGCTTTGAGCGTAATTCACGGAGAGATTTTTGGAGTTTCTAAAAAAATCAACATTGCAATTTTTGGTCATGGCTTAGTTGGCGGAACTTTAATAAACCAAATATTAGAATCAACTGCAGCAATCGAAAAACGAAAAGGCATTAAACTGAATGTTTTTGCTATTGCAAATTCTAAAAAGGTACTTTTAAACAAAAATGGCGTAACTTCAGAATGGAAAAACGATATTCAAAAAGAAGGCCTTGCATATACAATTAATGATGTTATCGCCTACGCGAATGAGCATCACTTAGAAAACTTAATTGCAATTGATAATACAGCAAGTGCTTCATTTGTAGAAAATTATATTTCACTTATTGAAAGCAGTTTTGACTTGATTTCTTCAAATAAGGTAGCCAATACTTTAAGTTATGGCTTTTATAAAGAAATCAGAAAAGCATTGGCAGAAAATCAAAAGAATTATTTGTACGAAACCAATGTTGGCGCCGGATTGCCGTTAATTGATACAATTAAATTATTACACCTATCGGGAGAAAATATCACAAAGATTAAAGGCGTTTTTTCTGGAACACTGAGTTATTTATTTAATAATTTCTCTGCAAAAGATGCTCCGTTTAGTGAAATCTTAAAAGAAGCAATTGATAACGGATATACAGAACCGGACCCGCGTGAAGATTTATGCGGAAATGATGTGGGTAGAAAATTACTGATTTTGGCAAGAGAATTAGATTTACAAAATGAGTTTGAAGAAATCTCGATTCAAAACCTGATTCCGGAGCATTTACGCGACGGGAATGTTTCAGATTTCCTAACGAAACTAAAAGAATTCGACCCGATTTACGAGAAAATCAAAGCCGATCAAAAACCAAATCACGTTTTAAGATACATCGGCGAATTGTCAGGAGATTTGCAAAATGACAAAGGAATTTTGGAAGTAAAATTAGTATCGGTTCCTTCAGACACTGCTCTGGGAGGATTAAAAGGTTCAGATTCATTCTTTGAAATCTATACAGAATCTTACGGAGATCGTCCGATCGTAATACAAGGGGCCGGTGCAGGTTCTGCTGTTACGGCAAGAGGTGTTTTTGGAGATATTTTGAGATTATCGGATAAAGAGTAAAGGAATTTAGATTTAGATGTTCAGATTTTAGATTACTAAATTTTGTAATTTCTCTTCCGTCGAAATAACATGATTGCCGATAAAAAATAAAAAAAAATAACATGAAAGTAACCCTAAACAGAGTAAACGACGCATTCCATTTTAAATTAAAAAATGAAAGAGGTCATGTTGTCGATGTAGACAGCAGAGCTGAATTTGGAGGAAGCGATTTAGGCGCAAGCCCTATGGAATTAGTATTAATGGGTGTTGCAGGATGCAGTGCTATTGATATGATTTCTATCCTAAAAAAGCAACGTCAGGAAATCACTTCTTTTAATGCAGAAGTAGAAGGAACCCGCGTTCAGATTGATGAAGCAAAACCGTTCAAGGAAATTGATGTAGTGTTTTATTTAGAAGGCGATATCAATCCTGAAAAAGCACAACGTGCCGCTCAGCTTTCTTTCGAGAAATATTGCTCAGTTGCCAAAACAGTAGAACCAACAGCAACAATTAAATACAAAGTTGTTTTAAACAACGAATCCTTATAGAATTAGAAAATTAGAAAATTAGTCAATTAGAAAATTTGGGAATTTGTCAATTAGAGAATGCTCGGATTGAATTAAGATAAGACTCGTTTTAGTTTGAATTTTAAATTTTGCTCACTGTAAAACTGAAACTTTAAACTGAAACAAAAAAACAAAGACAACACAATGAATACAGAAGAATTTGGTTTTGAAACACAAGCCATAAGAACACAATTAGAAAGAACTCAGTATCTAGAGCATTCGGTGCCATTATACTTATCGTCAAGTTTTGTATTTGAAGATGCAGAAGATATGCGAGCTTCTTTTACAGAAGAAAAAGAAAGAAACATTTACAGCCGTTTCAGCAACCCGAACACAACCGAGTTCGTAGATAAAATCTGCAAAATGGAAGGTGCAGAGGCCGGATATGCTTTTGCAACAGGAATGGCTGCAGTTTATTCTACTTTCGCAGCTTTATTAAATGCCGGAGATCATATCGTTTCTGCCAGCAGCGTTTTTGGATCTACTCACGCATTGTTTATGACTTATTTTCCAAAATGGAATATCGAAACATCTTATTTTGATATCAATAAACCGGAAACAATCGAGAGCTTTATTAAACCAAATACAAAAATATTATACGCAGAATCGCCTACAAATCCGGGAGTAGATGTAATCGATATGCAGTTATTAGGTGATATCGCCAAAAAACACAATCTGATTCTAATAATTGACAACTGTTTTGCAACACCATATATCCAGCAGCCAATTAAATTTGGAGCGCATTTGGTTGTGCATTCAGCAACTAAATTAATCGATGGCCAGGGTCGCGTGTTGGGAGGCGTTACAGTTGGAAGCGAAGATCTTATCAGACAAATTTATCTGTTCTCGAGAAATACAGGTCCGGCTTTGTCACCATTTAATGCCTGGGTTCTGTCAAAAAGTTTAGAAACTTTGGCAGTACGTGTTGAGAAACATTGCGAAAATGCATTAAAGGTGGCAGAATTTTTAGAAGCCCACCCAAATGTAAACAGTATCAAATATCCATTTCTGAAATCGCACCCTCAATATGAAATTGCCAAAAAACAGATGAAATTGGGCGGTAATATTATTGCGTTTGAAATTAAAGGCGGAATTGAGGCAGGAAGAAAATTTTTAAACAATATTAAACTTTGCTCACTTTCGGCAAACATTGGCGATACAAGAACCATCGTGACGCATCCGGCATCAACAACACACAGCAAATTATCTGAACAAGACCAATTGGCAGTAGGAATCACGCAAGGATTGGTTCGTGTTTCTGTTGGTTTAGAAACAGTAGAAGACGTTATTGCAGATTTGAAGCAAGCGTTAGCTTAACATAATCATATAAAAATTTAAAAGGGCTATTAATTCGATAGCCCTTTTTAGTATCTGAAATTTAGTTTTAAAATTTATAATTATGCCAAAACCCAGATTGGTTATTTTACCAGATTTATTTGGTGGTAAAAACCCGGAATGGATAAAATATTATACAGAGATATTAGAATCAGATTTTGATATTCAATATTATGATATTCTTCAATTAGCTGATATTTCTCCTGATAATGATGAAGCAAATATTCACAGTCAATTTATAAACGGTGGAATAGACAATGTCATAAAGGCATTATTGGCTTATGAGAAAAAAGAAATAATTATTTTGGGATTTAGCATTGGAGGAACCATTGCTTGGAAGGCTTCTTTAAAAGGTTTAAATGTATCTCAGCTAATTGCAGTTTCATCTACAAGATTACGTTTTGAAACTAAAGCACCTAACTGTAGAATCAAATTATATTTTGGAGAAAAAGATTTAAAAAAACCAGACACAAAATGGTTTTCAGACGTCAAAATAGCTGGAGAGATTTTGAAAAACGAAAGCCACGAGCTATATCTGCTGCACAAGAATGCTATTGTAGTCTGTAAAAGTTTAAGTTAGACTCTTTTCTTACTTTTTAGCAATTCTTTCCTCAAAAAGTATATTTTTGTTGTTCCATAACTAAAAACATTAACAACCATAAAAAACACTTAAACATGAGCAACTCTACTTATATTCTTGATGAAACATTACTGGCTTCAGGCGGGCAACGCTTTTTAAATTACATTTTAGATTTCATATTTGTTACAATCATATTTGTACTGATTTGTTTATTTCTCGGTATTCTTATTGGGTTGTTTGGTCTGGATGGTTTGAAAAATGCAATGGATGGTATGGGAGATTCCGGATGGAATTTGGTATTGGTAGTTATATATTTATCCTATTTTTTTATTACCGAAGGAATATTTGGCAGATCGATTGGTAAGTTAATTACAGGGACAGTTTTAGTTGATGAAAATGGTGAAAAACCAGATTTTGGAACAGTCGTTAAAAGATCTTTTTGTCGTTTAATCCCTTTTGATAACTTCTCTTTTTTAGGAAGCAGAGGATGGCATGATTCTATTTCTGATACTTATGTTGTAAATAAAAAAGCTTTAGAGGAAGAGGTTCGATTGTTTCATGAATTAAAATTAATTGGTGTTACAGAGGCAGAATAATTTAACTATACTAATTTGGTAGAATATAAATTTCATTCTGTTATATTCTCATTTAAAAAGTTTATTTTTGTTGCAGAAAAATATATAGATTGTTGTTTTGGAATAGAAATCTAAAAATAAGCAGTCTAAAAATCTAAAATATAAAAATGCTTTCAAAGAAAACAAAATACGGAATTAAAGCTTTAACCTATTTAGCCAGACGAGAAAATAACGAACCTGTACAAATAGCCGAAATTGCAAAAAGCGAACATATTTCGATTAAATTTCTGGAAAGTATTTTATTACTGCTAAGAAACTCCGGTTTCCTTGGAGCCAAAAAAGGTAAAGGTGGCGGCTATTACCTGATAAAAGATCCAAAGGACATTAGTATGGCAAAAGTCTATCGCATTCTCGAAGGACCAATCGCATTATTGCCTTGTGCAAGTCATAATTTCTACGAAAGATGTGATGATTGTGATGATGAATCTACTTGTGCTGCAAGACGATTAATGACAGAAGTTCGTGACAATACACTTAAAATATTAGAAAGTAACTCTTTGGCAGATATTGCCTTTTAGTTAAATTTATTAATAAAGCATAAAAAGAAAGACCATTTCATACACTTGAAATGGTCTTTCTTTTTATTATGTAATAACTCTTCGTCTTAAAAAATCAACTTATAACCAGCAAGAAAAAGCATAACGGCAATGGCATTTCTAAGAAATAAATCAGGAACTTTTCCGCTCAAGCTGCTTCCGATATAAATTCCCGGAAGAGAACCTAATAGTAATTGTCCCAATAAAGCTAAATCTAAATTTCCCATAGAAGCATGACCAATTCCCGCCACCAACGTTAATGGTACAGCATGCGCAATCTCTGTACCTACCAAACGAGGCGTTGGCAACAGCGGATATAGGAAAAACAAGGTTACAGTACCTAAAGCTCCGGCCCCAATGGAAGTCAGGGTTACAGTTGCTCCCAATAAAACCCCAATTGCAATAGTCAGCATATTTTGAGTAGTACTTTCGCTATGGAATTTATCTCCTGCATGTTTTTGAGAAAAATTCAAAAGTTTCTTTTTGAATATAATAGCTACCGATGTAAATAATAATGCCCAGCCTAAACTGTATTTAATAACCTTATTTATAGTTTCAATATCTGTTTTGATACTATTCAATATCCACAAAGTTATCAAAGCAGCGGGAACACTCCCGAGGGTTAACCAGCCCGTAATCTGCCAGTTTATATTCCCTTTTTTATGGTGTACAAAAACGCCTCCCATTTTGGTAAATGCCGCATAAAGTAAATCAGTACCAACCGCTTTAGTCGGTGGAATACCAAAGTATAGTAAAATTGGCGTCATCAATGAGCCGCCGCCAACACCAGTTAACCCTACAACAAATCCAACCAATAAACCGGCAATTACCAGACCAATTTGAAAATCCATAATAAAAATTTGGCGCTAAAATAAAAACAATTTTATAATTATCCTATAGATATTGTAGAGATTAAAAATGTATTTAAAAAAACAACCCTTTGACTTGGAAATATTGTTTGAATATGCCGAAATACAATGTTATTTGTTAAATTAATCTGTCATACGTTTAAATATTTCGTTTTCGTGTAACTAAGCGGTTGTTAGAAGATTAAAAAATTAAAAATATTGTTTTGATATTTAGAAATAAGTAGTATTTTTGCAAAGTAATCTACTAAGCCGATAGGGTAATAGATTTTAAATAAAAGAGACTTTTCAAAATATGAATAAAGAACTGAAGATAAATAGTGTTGATCTTAAGTCTGACACTTCAATTAAGGAAAAATTATGGGTTATAATTCCTGTTTTTTTGCTTGTAGGACTGTTAAGTACTTTAATATACAATCATTATGCTGAGTTTTCATGGAACGGTTTTGTTTCAGGATTTAATCAGGAGTTTTTAGTTTTTTTCTTTATAGGAGTTTTTGCTCAATTGGTAGACGGAACATTAGGAATGGGTTACGGAGCAACTTCAACTTCTTTTTTATTGGCTTATGGAGTACCGCCGGTAGTGAGCAGTACAGGAGTTCACGTAGCGGAAATGTTTACAACGGGAGTTTCGGCAATTTCGCATCACCGTTTTGGGAACATTAATAAAAAACTGGTGAAACACCTTTTAATTCCCGGAGTTTTAGGGTCAATTACAGGGGCTTATTTATTGTCAGATATTATTGATGGAGAGGATATTAAGCCATTCATTGCAATTTACATGATTATTTTGGCAGTCATTATAATTAGAAAAGCATTAGCAAAAACTATAATTAAAAAGAAAACAAAAAAACTTGGAGTACTTGCCGCTTTTGGAGGTTTTATGGATGCTGTAGGCGGTGGCGGCTGGGGACCAATTGTAACCTCTACATTGTTAGGAAGAGGGAGAAATCCCCGTTACACTATTGGATCAGTAAATGCAGCAGAATTTGCAGTTTCATTTGCAAGTGGTATTACTTTTATGCTTTTTGGAGGAATTCACGGCTGGCAGGTTATCATTGGTTTGATTTTAGGAGGCGTAATCGCAGCACCACTGGGAGCTTACCTTGTAAATAAAATAAAAAGAAAACCGATGATGATTGCTGTTGGAGTTTTAATAATACTATTGAGTTTAAAAACATTATCTAAATTATTGTAAGCAGTTTTTTAGAAAGGAAAAGAATATGAGTGCACCAATTATAGAATCATTATTAGATGTAACAAAAGATTTTTCGCTTGACGAAACCTTAGCTTTTTTAGCAAAAGAGTTTCCAGGGAAGGTGACTTTTTCGACATCTTTTGGTCAGGAAGATCAGGTAATTACAGATTTTATTGCCAAAAGCGATACTGATATTACCATTTTTACATTGGATACCGGAAGGTTATTTCAGGAAACATATGATGTTTTTCATAAAACATTAAAAAAGTATAAAAAGCCAATTGAAGTTTATTTTCCGGAAGCAACAGCGGTAGAAAGTTTATTGAAACAAAAAGGCCCAAATAGTTTTTATGACTCAGTTGAGAATAGAAAAGAATGTTGTTTTATTCGAAAAGTAGTTCCGTTAAGAAAAGCTTTAGCAGGAAATTCAGTTTGGATTACAGGTTTAAGAGCCGAACAATCGGAGAACAGACAAGATTTGAATTTATTTGAGTACGACGCCGGTTTCGAAATCATCAAATTTAATCCATTATTAAAGTGGACTTTAGAAGAAGTTGAAACCTATTTATCAGAAAACAATGTTCCTCAAAATGCTTTACACAAACAAGGTTTTGTAAGCATAGGATGCGCACCGTGTACAAGAGCCATTTTTCCCGGAGAAGATATCAGAGCCGGAAGATGGTGGTGGGAATCAAGCCATAAAGAATGTGGTTTGCATAGTGCTAAGAAAGAGTAAAGAGAATAGAATAAAGAGAATAGAATAAAGAGAATAGAGGCAAGAGCAAAGAAGCAAGAGAGTAGAATCAAGATAATAGAATAAAATGTAGCGGAGAGATTTAGATCAGGCAGAAAAAACCTGAAACCTGAAACTTGAAACTTTTTAAACAAATAACAATGAGTTCAGTATTAAAAACAAATGCTTTAGAGAGTGAAGCAATATACATTTTCAGAGAAGTAATTTCACAGTTTGATAAACCGGTTTTACTTTTCTCCGGAGGAAAAGATTCTATAACATTAGTGCGTTTGGCACAAAAAGCATTTTTCCCTGCAAAGATTCCTTTTCCTCTTTTGCACGTAGATACTGGACATAATTTTCCTGAAACAATTGCTTTCAGAGATAAATTGGTTGAAGAATTAGGTTTAGAATTGATTGTTCGTAATGTTCAGGATGCTATTGATGAAGGAAAAGTGGTGGAAGAAACTGGAAAATACTCTAGTAGAAACAGCTTGCAGACGACAACACTTTTAGATGCAATCGAAGAATTTAAGTTTGATGCTTGTATTGGTGGCGCGCGTCGTGATGAAGAAAAAGCAAGAGCTAAAGAACGTATATTTTCAGTTCGTGACGATTTTGGTCAGTGGGATGAAAAAAACCAACGTCCGGAATTGTTTGATATTTTGAACGGAAAAATAGAAAATGGTCAAAACGTTCGTGTTTTCCCAATTTCAAACTGGACAGAATTGGATGTTTGGAGTTATATAGAAAAAGAACACATCGAGATTCCATCCATCTATTTTTCACATAAAAGAAAAGTTTTTTTGAGAGACGGTTTAATCTGGTCGCATTCTCCTTTTGTGTATCAGGAAGAAGACGAACAAATCGAAGAACGAATTGTTCGCTTCAGAACCGTTGGAGATATGAGTTGTACAGCCGCCGTTGAATCATATGCAGCAACAATTCAGGAAGTAGTTGGAGAAATCAGAACTTCAACTATTTCTGAAAGAGGAGCCAGAATCGACGACAAACGTTCTGAAGCTGCAATGGAAAAGAGAAAACAACAAGGGTATTTTTAATTCAATTAAAAATTTGGAATTAAAAATTAAAAATCTCTAAAAGAAAATTCAAAAAAACATACAGATTTATAAGTTTCGAGAGAACATGAAACCTGAAACTTTAAACCTGAAACAAATATTTAAGATGGACGTTTTAAAAATAGCAACAGCAGGAAGTGTAGATGACGGAAAAAGTACTTTAATTGGAAGATTATTGTACGATACAAAATCATTGACTACAGATAAAATCGAAGCAATCGAAAAAAGCAGTAAACAAAAAGGTTACGATTATTTGGATTTCTCTTTGGCAACTGACGGATTAGTAGCAGAAAGAGAACAAGGAATCACGATTGACGTAGCGCATATTTATTTTTCGACTGCAAAGAAAAGTTACATTATTGCCGATACTCCGGGTCACGTAGAATATACCAGAAACATGGTTACAGGAGCTTCGACTTCTCAGGTTTCGATCATTTTAATTGATGCCAGAAAAGGAGTAATTGAGCAAACGTATCGTCACTTTTTCATCAATAATTTATTGAGAGTAAAAGAAGTAATTGTTGCGATTAATAAAATGGATTTAGTTGATTATTCAGAAGAAGTTTTCAATAAAATCAAAGCCGATTTTCAGGCTTTAAATGCAAAAAGCACTTTCAAAGAGCAAAACGTAAGTTACATTCCGTTAAGCGCTATCAATGGCGGAAATGTAGTCGATAAATCAGAAAATATGCCTTGGTATAATGGGCAAACGGTTTTGGAACATTTAGAAGGATTGCATTCATCAGATGTTTTTGAAGCAGGAAAAGCACGTTTCCCGGTTCAGACAGTTATTCGTCCAAAAACAGAAGAATATCATGATTTTAGAGGTTACGCCGGAAAATTATACGGAAACTCTATTAAAGTTGGAGATGCCGTTACCGTTCTTCCTTCTTTAACCGAATCAAAAGTGACTAAAATTCACTTTTTCGATAAAACATATGACGAAGCCGTTGCAGGTTCATCGATCACAATCGAATTAGAAAACGATATTAATGTGACAAGAGGTGATATGATTGTAAAATCATCAGAACTTCCAAAAATTGAAAAAGAAATCACGACAACAGTTTGCTGGATGGACAGCAAAAAACTGGTTGCAGGTACAAAATATATTGTACAGCACAATACAAATTCAGTTTTAGCTAAAGTAGAAAGTATCAAAAATACAATCTCAACAGATTATTCAGGAACAAAAGAAGCTTCTCAATTAGCCATCAATGAAATTGGAGAAGTAACTATCAAATTAAGCAAGCCTTTATATTTTGATGCCTACAACGAAAATAAATCAAACGGAGCCTTCATCTTAATTGATACAGCAACGAACACCACAGCAGGAGTAGGATTCATTAGGTAAACCTGCTATAAGCTTTAAGCTATAGGCTTTAAGCTAAAAAAAACACACAGATCAGGTATTTAGGGAAGCTTAAAGCTTATTGCCTAATGCCTAAAGCAAGAAAGTAAAAAAAGCTTTAAGCTATAGGCTTTAGGCTAAAAAAAAACACAGATCAGGTATTTAGGGAAGCTTAAAGCTTATTGCCTAATGCCTAAAGCAAGAAAGTAAAAAAAGCTTATAGCCTACAGCTTAAAGCCTAAAGCCTAAAGAAAATGGAAAGTTTTAGAACAGAAATAGAAAATCCGATAGTTCAAAAAGAGATTATCGATTTAGAAAAAAAGATTCATTTATTCCGTGGAGGAAAAATTGATGATGAACGTTTTCGTAGTCTTCGTTTAGCGCGCGGAATTTACGGACAGCGTCAGGAAGGCGTACAAATGATTCGTATCAAATTGCCTTACGGTAAAGTGACCAGCGAACAATTGGTACGTATTACTAAAGTTTCTGACGAATATTCTACAGGACGTCTGCACATTACAACGCGTCAGGATATCCAGATTCACTATGTGAGTTTAGACAGAACACCGGAACTTTGGGCAAATTTGGCTAAAGACGATGTTACCTTGCGTGAAGCGTGTGGAAACACAGTTCGTAATATTACAGGAAGTGAATTGGCCGGTGTAGATGTAAATGAACCATTTGATGTTTCGCCTTATGCACACGGTATGTTCCAATATTTGTTAAGAAACCCTATCTGTCAGGAAATGGGACGTAAATTCAAAATTTCGTTCTCTTCATCTGACGAAGATACCGCTTTGAGTTATTTACACGATTTGGGATTTATTCCAAAAATTGTTGACGGACAACGCGGATTCAAAATTATGTTTGGTGGAGGTTTAGGATCTCAGCCAGCGCATGCCGAATTGCTTTCAGAATTTGTTCCGGTAAACCAAATCATTCCAACAGCAGAAGGAATCATCCGTATTTTTGACCGATATGGTGAGCGTGCCAAAAGAATGAAAGCACGTATGAAATTCTTAATCAAAGAAATCGGAAAAGATGTTTTCCTGGATTTAGTTGAAAAAGAGAAAAAAGCAATCGCTTTTGAAACTTACGAAATTGACACTACAGCTTTTGACGGTCCAATTCCGGAACCTTTATTAGAAGTACCGCAAGTTACAATTGAAGATACAGAAGCGTATGAAGCGTGGAAAAAATCAAATGTAATTGCTCAAAAACAAGCAGGTTATTATGCTATTGGAATCAAAGTCCTTTTAGGAGATTTTTATACCGATAAAGCCAGATTATTAGCCGCTTTAATTAAAAATTACGCAGCAAATGAATTACGTTTTTCGTTGCGTCAAAATATTGTAATACGTCACGTAAAAGAAGAGAATCTTCCTTTCTTTTATCAGGAATTGGCCAAACTGGATTTTGTTCATTTAGGTTATAATTCTACGGTAGATATTACGGCATGTCCGGGTACTGATACTTGTAATTTGGGGATTGCAAGTAGTACCGGTATTGCAGAAGAATTAGAAAAAGTAATTAGTGCAGAATATCCGCAGTACTTAAACAACCGTGAAATTGAAATTAAAATTTCTGGTTGTATGAATGCTTGTGGACAACATAATATGTCAGCCATTGGTTTTCAGGGAATGTCTATCAATTCAGGAAAATTAGTAGCTCCGGCTTTACAGGTTTTATTAGGCGGAGGAAGATTAGGAAACGGGGAAGGACGTTTTGCCGATAAAGTAATCAAAATCCCAAGCAGAAGAGGACCAGATGCATTGCGTACGATCTTAAATGATTTTGATGCGAATGCAAACGGAGAAAGATTCCTTAATTATTACGATCAAAAAGGAGAGAAATATTTCTATGAAATTTTGAAACCTTTTGCAGATGTAACCAATTTAACCGAAGCTGATTTTGTGGATTGGGGAAATGCAGACAATTATGTAAAAGCAGTTGGAGTTGGAGAATGTGCCGGTGTAGTGATCGATTTAGTAGCGACTTTATTGTTGGAAGCTAAAGATAAATTGACCTTCGCACAAGAATCTTTCGACGAAGGAAAATGGTCAGATGCTATTTACCACGCTTACGCCGGATTTGTAAATGGTGCTAAAGCATTGTTACTTTCAGAAAACGAAAAAACAAACAATCACGCAGGAATTGTTGATTTGTTTGATAAAGTTTTTATTGAAAGCGCTAAAATTGGATTGCCAACATCATTCAAAGAATTGGTGTATCAAATCAATCAAAATGAACCGAGTGAAGCATTTGCCAAACAATATATTGAAGAAGGAATTGCATTTTTTGCAATTATAGAAAAATACAGAGCTCAAGAATTAGAAAATGCTTAATACAATAAAACCAAAAGTAACTTTAGTCGGTGCAGGTCCCGGCGATCCTGATTTGCTTACGCTGAAAGGTGTTAAAGCATTGGCTGAAGCGAATGTGGTTTTGTACGATGCATTGGCTAATGAAGAAATATTAGAGTACGCTCCTAAAAATGCCATCAAAATTTTTGTTGGAAAGCAAATAGGAAATCACGCTTATACTCAGGATCAAATCAATCAACTAATAGTTGATAACGCTTTGACTTACGGGAATGTGGTTCGTCTTAAAGGCGGTGATCCGTTTATTTTTGGACGTGGAGGCGAAGAAATAGATTTTATTGAAAGTTTCGGAATCGAGACTGTTGTTGTTCCCGGAATTTCTTCAGTAGTGGCGGTTCCCGCAAGTCAGGGAATTTCAATTACAAAAAGAGGCGTTTCAGAAAGCTTTTGGGCCATAACAGGTACAACTTCTGACAGACAATTATCTGCAGATGTAGCCTTGGCCGCACAATCTTCTGCAACAGTCGTAATTTTGATGGGAATGCACAAATTGCCACAGATTATCGATTTGTTTCAAAAAGAAGCAAAAGGAGATTTGCCCGTAGCGATTATTCAAAACGGAACAACTTCAGAAGAAAAAGTAGGGGTTGGAACCGTAAATTCGATTTTAGAAATTGTAGAAGAGAAGAAATTAAGTTCACCGGCAATTATCGTTCTTGGAGAAGTAGTCAGAGAAAGCAATAAATTAAAAGGTTTTTACGAAGAATTTTTGTCGAAAGAAATCGTTCGATAAAATTCAAAAGACATAACATAGCGTCAGGTTTCAACCTGATGTACGTATAGTATATGAAACCAATGCTTTTAAAAATAAATCATCTAATTTTGATTAGATGAAAAAAATTAAAATGGAACAAAACGAATTATATCCAGTATTCTTAAAACTTCACAATCTGAATGTGCTGATTGTGGGTGGAGGAAATGTTGGATTAGAAAAGCTTTCTTTTTTGCTAAAATCGAGCCCAAATGCAAATGTAGAGGTGGTAGCGCCCGATTTTCATTTAGAAATTAAAGTTCTGGCAGAAACGCATCCTTCAGTTAAATTGACGGAAGCGAAGTTCAAAAAGAAAATGCTCAAAAAACGCCACATGGTAATCGCTTGTACCGATGATTTAAAAGTCAATAAAAGAGTATACGATTTATCCCGAAAGCGTTATTTGATTTGCAATATCGCCGATACACCAGATTTATGTGATTATTATTTAGGCGGAATCGTAACGAAAGGAAATGTAAAAATTGCCATTTCGACCAACGGAAAATCACCAACAACAGCCAAAAGATTGCGGGAGTTTTTCGAAGAGGTAATTCCGGAAGACATCAACCAAATGGTAGAAAATCTAAACGAATACCGCAAAACCCTAAAAGGCGATTTTGAAGAAAAGGTTAAAAGAATGAATGAAATAACCAATTCGTTAAAAAATAAAGAATAGAAAAGTACCCAAAGAAATCAATGATAAAAATCATTGGCAGTAGAATAAATTATTCGTTTCTTTGTATTATTAAGAATGATTATAAACAACAACCATAATGATTAAAACAGATATACTTATAATTGGAGCAGGGCCAACAGGTTTATTTGCCGTTTTTGAGGCAGGATTATTAAAATTAAAATGTCATATTTTAGATGCTTTGCCACAAGCTGGAGGACAACTTTCAGAATTGTATCCAAAAAAGCCTATTTATGATATTCCTGGTTTCCCGGAAGTTTTAGCAGGAGATTTAATTGATAACCTACAAGAGCAAATTAAGCAGTTTGAGCCAGGTTATACATTAGGAGAAAGAGCTGAAACCATCGACAAACAAGAAGACGGAAGTTTTATTGTAACCTCAAATAAAGGAACTAAATTTCACGCGCCGGTGATCGCTATTGCAGGAGGTTTAGGAAGTTTTGAGCCACGCAAGCCACTTATAGAAGATATTGAGTTTTATGAAGATAAAGGAGTAAAATACTTTATCAAAAATCCGGAGAAATTCAGAGATAAAAGAGTTGTAATTGCCGGAGGAGGAGATTCAGCATTAGACTGGAGTATATTTTTGGCCAATGTAGCTTCAGAAGTAACTTTAATTCACAGAAGAAATGAATTTAGAGGAGCTCTTGATTCTGTAGAAAAAGTACAGGAATTAAAAACCGCTGGAAAAATCAAATTAATTACACCGGCAGAAGTGATCGGAATCAATGGTGCTGAGCATGTTGAATCATTAGATATCGAAGAAAACGGAGCACACCGTAAAATCGAAACCGATTATTTCATTCCACTTTTTGGATTAACGCCAAAATTAGGTCCAATTGGAGACTGGGGATTAGAAATTGAGAAAAACGCAATCAAAGTAAACAATGCCTTAGATTACCAGACAAATATTCCGGGAATCTTCGCTATTGGAGACGTAAACACATACCCGGGTAAATTAAAGTTAATCCTTTGCGGTTTCCACGAAGCAACTTTAATGTGCCAGGCAGCGTACCAAATCATCAATCCGGGTAAAAAATACGTATTGAAATATACCACAGTTTCAGGAGTAGACGGTTTCGACGGAACACGTAAAGAAGCACCAAAGGCAGTTGTGAAAGCGATTGTTTAATCGGAGATTCTAAGACACTAAGATTAAAAAGCCCAAACTATAAGTTTGGGCTTTTTGTTTAAGAAAAAATAACATTAAGCTTTTGAAATAAACGATATAAATTGTAACTTTAGTAAAGTATTCAAAAATTATCGACTATGAGCAATTGGACTAAAGAATTAAAGGAGGAAAAAGAGGTTGAAGCTGGATTTAATCAGGAAGACAATAAGGAGATTATAGATCACGAAGAAGTAATCGATATGTTTTTAAAATGGGATAGAAGTTTTTAAACACCATTTTAAATTTCAAAATAGTAACCTCAAATTTTTCTAAAATTCACCACTAACATCTTACAGTAAAACTAATTAAAAAAATAGCCTTAATACTTGCAAGTATTAAGGCTATGTCTTTACTTTGCACTGTTCTTAAAATTATTGAAAGTTATCACGAAAGGCGGAGGGATAGACCCGATGAAACCTTAGCAACCCTTTACTATAAAGAAGGTGCTAAATTCTACTTTGTACTGTAAACACAGTATTTAAGATAGATAACACAAATACATTACTCGTATTTCTCAAACTTTTCCTGACAACTTACAATTTTATTTTACTGAATTCACAGTATTATGAGCGAATCATTGGCGCATTTTTGCCAACATCGTTCCCGCTGTCCGCAATATCTTTTATTCTGAACCCCAGAATAAAAGGATATTTGCTTCCATCGGGGCTATTTAGCTGACATTAGTGATTTTTTGGATCAATGTGAATCAAACACGTATCCTAACAGGTTTTCAAAACCTGTCAGGTATGAATTTAAGATAATAAAAATTAAAAAAGCTTTGTGTCTTAGCGCCTTCGTGGCAAAAGACAAAAAAAATGGCAATAACAATTCAGGAAGCAATTAAAAAAAATATCCTAATCCTTGACGGAGCAATGGGAACAATGCTGCAACGCTATAATTTCTCAGAAGAAGATTTCAGAGGAGAGCGTTTCAAGGATTTTCCGCATCCGTTAAAGGGAAACAACGATTTACTATCCATAACACAACCACAAGCGATCCGCGATGTTCATGCCGCTTATTTTGAAGCTGGCGCTGACATTGTAGAAACCAATACTTTTTCAGGAACTACGATCGGTATGGCCGACTATTTCCTGGAAGATTTGGTTTACGAATTAAACTACGAATCGGCTAAAATTGCCAGACAAGTAGCTGATGAATTCACCGCTAAAAATCCGGAGAAACCACGTTTCGTTGCCGGCTCCATCGGACCGACAAACAGAACGGCTAGTATGTCGCCAGATGTAAACGATCCGGGTTACAGAGCTGTAACTTTTGATGATTTGCGTATTGCGTACAAACAACAAGTCGAAGCTTTAATGGATGGTGGATGCGATTTACTTTTGGTAGAAACAATCTTTGATACGTTAAATGCCAAAGCAGCACTTTTTGCAATCGAAGAAGTAAAAGACGAACGCAATTTGGATATTCCGATCATGGTTTCAGGAACGATTACCGATGCTTCAGGAAGAACACTTTCAGGACAGACGGTTGAAGCATTTTTGATTTCAGTATCACATATTCCGTTATTAAGCGTTGGTTTCAATTGCGCTCTTGGAGCCGATTTATTAAAACCGTATTTAAAAACATTATCTCAGCATACACAGTTCAACGTTTCGGCACATCCAAATGCAGGTTTGCCAAATGCTTTCGGACAATATGATGAAACACCGGAACAAACTCAGGCCTTAATCAAAGAATATTTAGAGGATAATTTAATCAACATCATCGGTGGTTGTTGCGGAACAACTCCGGATCATATTAAATTAATTGCTGAGGTGGCGAAGGGTTATAAGCCGCGTGTTGCGCCGGTTTTAGTTTAATTAAATTTCTAAGAAATGAAGCAATTTAAAATAATAATAGTTGCGGTTTTGCTTTTCGGCTTATTTGGTTTCAGTGGAAAACCTTTGGCAAAAGTTAGAGAAGAAGTACCAGCTGATTTTTATTTTGTGATTGAAGACGGAGGAAATGATTATTATAATTCTCAGAGTAATAATTTTCATAGAAAATATGTCAAAGGAGAAAAAGTAGTAAAAGTAAAACTAACAAAGGACGAAAAGGAAAAAATCTATTCGCTCATTTTGAAAAGCAATTTTTTTGAAATGCCGACGAAATTTGAACCAAATGACAAGAAGAATATTGTTATAGAAAGTCCTAGTTTTTTGCAAAGCATATTAATTAAGGCAAATGGCAAAAACAAACTTGTGAGTTATAACACGGGTTTTACTAGCAATAAGAATGATGAAAAGGCAAAAACTTTTTTAGATCTATATAATAAGATTTGGGGGATTTTATATAAAAAAGAAGGAATAAAGAAAATGCCGAAGTCGGACTATTTTTATGAATAATTTTAAAAAGTTCCGGAGGAATGAAATGTTGCTAGCAACGGAATTTATTCCGTTGAAAACGATAAACGACACAAAACAGAGTTCCATAGGAACGAAATATTAGGATTAGATTGCTTCGTTCCTCGCAAAGACAAGCAAAACGTTTATTTCAAAAACGATAATTGAAATCGTGAAAAAATAAATGATATAATGAAACCAAATTTGCGTGAGGGATAGAAGTGGATAGCCCACAGCCTGACGAAGGAAGTGCGAGGACTAGGAACGGATAGCCCGACCCGGAGGGGCACGCCCAAAATAAGATTATTGAAAACAAATATACCTACAAGGTTCGAAACCTTGCAGGAAAAACAAGAATAAAAAAACTTAGAACCTTAGTCCCGAGGCTTCGGGATAGGACCTTAGTAACTTAAAAAAGAAATGGCAGAAAAAAGAAGAGACCTTGTATTAGCAGGATTAGAACCGTTGATTATTACGCCCGAAAGTGTTTTTGTAAACGTTGGGGAACGTACGAATGTAACCGGTTCGAGAAAATTCCTTCGCTTAATCAAGGAAGAGAAATATGACGAGGCGCTTGATATTGCAAGACAACAAGTAGAAGGTGGAGCACAAATTATCGATATTAATATGGATGAGGGAATGCTTGATGGTGTTCAGGCAATGACTAAATTCCTGAATTTAATTGCATCAGAACCCGATATTTCGAGAGTGCCGATTATGATCGACAGCTCGAAATGGGAAATCATCGAAGCCGGTCTGAAAGTAGTACAGGGAAAAAGCGTTGTAAACTCGATTTCGTTGAAAGAAGGCGAAGAAGCCTTTATTCACCATGCCAAATTAATCAAACGATACGGAGCTGCGGCGATCATTATGGCTTTTGACGAAGTCGGTCAGGCCGATAATTTTGACCGAAGAGTCGAAATTTGTCAGCGTTCGTATGATATTTTGGTTAATAAAGTGGGTTTTCCTCCACAGGATATCATTTTCGATTTAAATATTTTCCCCGTTGCAACCGGAATGGAAGAACATCGCTTAAATGCGTTGGACTTTTTTAGAGGTACAAAATGGGTTCGTGATAACTTGCCTCACGCACATATTAGTGGTGGAGTAAGTAACGTTTCGTTTTCTTTTAGAGGAAATGATACGGTTCGTGAAGCGATGCACTCGGTGTTTTTATACCACGCGATCAAAAACGGAATGACGATGGGAATCGTGAATCCGGAGATGCTTTCGATCTACGATGATATTCCGAAAGATTTATTAGAGCACGTTGAAGACGTAATTCTTGATAGACGCGATGATGCGACAGAACGACTTTTGGACTTTGCTGAAAACGTAAAAGGTGAAGTAAAAAGTGATGAAAAAGCGATTCAGGAATGGCGTTTAGGAACGGTTCAGGAGCGAATAACGCATTCATTGGTAAAAGGAGTTGATGCTTTTATTGAAGAAGATGTTGAAGAAGCACGTTTGGCAGCAACAAAGCCTATTGAAGTTATCGAAATCAATTTGATGACGGGAATGAATGTCGTTGGAGATTTATTCGGAAGCGGAAAAATGTTCCTGCCTCAGGTAGTAAAATCGGCACGTGTAATGAAGAAAGCCGTGGCGTATTTATTGCCTTATATTGAAGCCAGTAAACAAGCCGGAGATAAACAAGGAAACGGGAAAATATTGATGGCGACTGTAAAAGGTGACGTTCACGATATTGGTAAAAATATTGTTTCGGTCGTTTTGGCCTGTAACAATTACGAGATTGTAGATCTTGGCGTTATGGTGCCTCCGGAAAAAATTATTGCCGCTGCAATTGAGCACAATGTAGATATTATTGGCTTAAGCGGATTGATTACGCCTTCGCTTGACGAAATGGTGTATCTGGCCAAAGAATTGGACAAACAAGATATTAAAATCCCGATTATGATTGGTGGGGCAACCACTTCGCGTGCGCATACAGCTGTGAAAATTGCTCCGCAATATCGAGAAACTGTAATTCACGTAAACGATGCTTCACGCGCCGTGACGGTTGCAGGAAATCTTTTAGATCATAACCGAAAAATATATGCAAGCGATATTCGCGCAGAGTACGATGCTTTTAGAGAAACGTTTTTAAATCGTTCGAGAGATAAAAATTTCTTAAGTATTGAAGATGCGCGTAAAAATAAAATGCAGTTAGATTGGAGTGAATACACGCCAACAAAACCAAAAGTAATTGGAAAACAAATTGTTGAAGTTGAACTAGATGTTTTGGTTCCGTATATCGACTGGACCCCATTTTTTCAAACTTGGGAATTGCACGGAAAATATCCTGCGATTTTAACGGATGAGGTTGTGGGTAAAGAAGCAACTTCTGTTTTTGCAGACGCTCAGGAAATGCTGAAAGTAATTTTGGCGGAGAAAAAATTAAAAGCAAAAGGGATTTACGGCATTTTTCCTGCCAATCAGGTTGATGACGATGATATCGAATTGCGTGACGAAAATGGGAAAGTGTTGGAGAAATTCTTAACGCTTCGTCAGCAGTCACAAAAAACAAAAGGCGCGCCGAATATTGCATTGTCTGATTTTATTCTGCCAAAAGAAAGCGGAATAGAGGATTATATCGGAGCTTTTTGTGTGACAACAGGTTTTGGTGTAGACGAATGGGCAGCCGAATTTGAAGCCGCATTAGATGATTATAATTCGATTATGGTGAAAGCGCTTGCCGATCGTTTTGCTGAGGCTTTTGCAGAATATCTTCATGAAAAAGTTCGTAAAGATTTCTGGGGTTATGATCAGGAAGAATCTTTAACAAACGAAGAATTAATAAAAGAAAATTATAAAGGAATTCGTCCGGCGCCTGGATATCCGGCTTGTCCGGATCACCTGGAGAAACCAACGATTTGGAAGCTTTTAAATGTAGCCGAAGAAATTGGAGTGACTTTGACAGAAAGTATGGCGATGTGGCCGGCTTCATCTGTTTCGGGATATTATTTCGGAAACCCGAAAAGCAGGTATTTCGGACTCGGAAAAATAAAAGAAGATCAGGTGGTCGATTACGCCAAACGACGCAATGTACCAACAGATTACGCAATGAAATGGTTAAACCCTAATATAGCAGATTAAAAGAAAAAAGTTTTAGGTTTCAGGTTTCAGGTTCGGAGCGAACTTGAAACCTGAAACTTAAAAAACTTGAAACAAAAAACAAGAATGAAAGTAACAGAACATATAGAAACCGCCAAAGGAAAAACATTATTCTCATTTGAACTTATTCCGCCTCAAAAGGGGAAAAGTATTCAGGAATTATACGATAATATCGATCCGTTGATGGAGTTTAAACCGCCATTTATCGATGTCACTACTTCTCGCGAAGAATATATTTATATTGATAAAGGCAACGGACTTTTAGACAAAAAACTAACTCGTATGCGTCCGGGAACGCTTGGAATTTGCGCTTCTATAAAACATAAATATAATGTTGATACTGTGCCGCATTTGCTTTGCGGAGGATTTACACAGGAAGAAACCGAATACATGCTGGTTGATTGTCAATATTTAGGAATCACCAACGTAATGGCGCTTCGTGGAGATGCGATGAAAGACGAGCAGTCTTTTGTGCCGAAATTAGGTGGTAACCATTTTGCTATAGATTTAGTTCGCCAAATTAAAGATTTGAATTGTGGAAAATATCTGCATGAAGTTATGGATGTCGACAATAAAGCTGATTTCTGTATTGGCGTTGCCGGTTATCCGGAGAAACATTTAGAATCTCCATCATTACAATCAGATTTAAAAAGGCTGAAAGAAAAGGTAGATGCGGGTGCTGATTACGTAGTAACGCAGATGTTTTTTGACAATGCTAAATATTTTGCCTTTGTAGAAAAAGCAAGAGAAATGGGTATTACAATTCCGATTATTCCTGGAATTAAACCAATTGCAGTTCAAAGGCATTTACAGATTTTACCACAAATTTTCAGAATCGATTTGCCGGAAGATTTAATCGATGCAGTTGATAAATGTAAAAATAATGCTGAAATCAAACAAGTCGGAATCGAGTGGGCAATTCAGCAGTCTCGTGAATTAAAAGCAGCCGGAGTTCCGGTTTTGCATTATTATTCAATGGGAAAATCTGAGAATATCCGCCAGATCGCGAGTCAGATTTTTTAAAGTCATTGCGAGGAACGAAGCAATCTCACGATCAATAGTCACTAAAGAATGCAACGTGAGATTGCTTCGTTCCTCGCAATGACCAACAAGCTTGGATTTGGTCCCGAGCCTCGGGATTAATTTTGGAATTTAATTTTAGTTTTTATGAAAAAAGAAGAATTACAAGCAATCGCGGCGCAGCTCAAACATCCAACGGGAGAAAAAGGCATAGAAATGGCCAACATGATGCATGAAACCAACATCAACATGACGCGTCATTCTGTTCAAAATCTAAATCTAAAAAACGGAAATTCGATTTTAGAATTAGGTCACGGGAATGCCGGCCATGTAGCATTTATATTCGAAAAGGCTGAAAACCTGAAATACTACGGACTCGAAATGTCGGAATTAATGTTTCAGGAAGCGCGCCAGATCAACAGAAATTTCGTTTCTCAAAAACAAGCCTTCTTTTCTGTTTATGACGGAAATGTAATTCCGTTCGAAGACGAATTTTTCGATAAAGTATTTACAGTAAATACTATTTATTTCTGGAAAGAACCCGAAAAATTACTTTCAGAAATTTACAGGATTCTTAAGCCAAATGGAAATTTCTGTCTGACATTTGCAGAGGAAAGTTTCATGAAAACACTTCCGTTTACACAATTTGAATTTGAACTTTATAGTACTGAAAAAGCACAGAAACTAATTGAAAAAACATCTTTTAAAATAGTGTACACTGAAACTCAAACAGAAAAAGTAAAAACTAAAACCGGAGAATTAGTCGACAGGGCTTTTACAACTATAGTTTTAGAAAAGTAAGAAAATATTACTTTTAAAACTGTATTATACTTTATTTTGAGTACTTTCATTGGTTTTTATTTCGTATCATTTATAGTTATAATTTAAATTATGGAGACAGAAAAAATCAATTTTCTAAAAAGCTACAGTAGTATACTTTTACTTCTTGGCGGTATTATAATCGGCAGTGTTTTTGGGTTAGTCTTTGGAGAAAAAGTTGAGGTTATAAAACCACTGGGGGATATTTTTCTGAATTTGCTTTTTACAGCAATAATTCCATTGATTTTTTTTACAATTGGCTCTTCGATTGCCAATTTGGAAAAAACTGAAAAACTAGGAAAACTATTTATTATAATGATACTGGTTTTTCTTGCGACAATTCTAATCTCTGCAATTGTAATGATTTTTGCAGTTTATCTTTTTCCAATCCACCAGGATATGATTGTTTCTAAAGTTCCGGTTGAAAATATTCAATCGGGTTCTGTAGGAGATCAGATTACAAAATTGATTACCACAAATGATTTCTTCGAATTATTGTCAAGGAAAAGTATGCTGGCACTAATTATCTTTTCGTTTTTAATTGGGTTTGCCACTTTGCAATCGGGAGAAAAAGGAAACGTTTTTAAAAGTTTTCTGGATTCCGGAAATGAAGTCATGAAACAATTATTAAACATCATAATGAAACTCGCGCCAGTTGGTTTGGGCGCCTATTTTGCGTATCAAGTTGGTGTTTTCGGACCACAGTTATTAGGTATTTATGCAAAGCCTATGGCAGTTTATTATGGAGCCTGTGTGGTTTATTTCTTTACTTTTTTCAGTTTATACGCTATTATTGCGGGAGGAAAAAGAGCTTTTAAAGTCTTTTGGAGCAACAACATAACACCATCTTTGACCGCAATTGGAACCTGCAGCAGTATTGCCACAATTCCGGCTAATTTGGATGCTGCACAAAAAATGGGAATTCCATCGCACGTCAGAAATTTGGTAATTCCTCTTGGTGCACCTTTGCATAAAGATGGTTCCAGTATGTCATCTATTTTAAAAATTACTTTTCTGTTTGCCATGTTTGGAAAAGATTTTACTGAACCATCCACTATATTATTAGCATTAGGAATTACAGTAATAGTTTCCATTGTAGAAGGCGGAATCCCAAATGGCGGTTACATAGGAGAAGTTTTGGCCATTACAGTTTATGGTTTTCCTATGGAACAAGCTTTGCCTGTTGCCATGATCTTAGGAACGCTGGTTGACCCAATTGCTACTTTATTAAATGCTAACGGCGATGTGATTTCTTCTATGATGGTTTCTCGATTTTCGGAGAAAACCAAATGGTAATTAATTGTCATTCAATACTATTTTAATCTGCTTTAATCTGCACAAATCTGTGTGAAACTTTATTATTATGAATTCAATATTACAACAAGATCTTAACGATTTCGAATATATCTTAGAAAAAGCAAAACAACAAGGAGTTTCTTTTCTGAATAATCTGGATACTATTCCAACTTCAAATAAAATAACAATTGATCCAAAACGTGACTTAAACGAATTAGGACTGGGATCTGAAAAGGCTTTAATTGAATTTAATGACCGATTAGCACCTTTATTAGTTTCTTCGCCAGGTCCTCGTTATTGGGGATTTGTAACGGGAGGTTCAACTCCTGCTTCAATTGTTGGAGATTGGCTGGCATCAGTTTACGATCAAAATACGCAGGCGGTAACATCGCAAGGAGGAAATTCTGCATTAATAGAATTTGAAACTATTAATCTATTGCTCCAATTATTAGAACTTCCGGATACTTTTTTAGGCGGATTTGTGACAGGAGCAACGATGTCTAATTTTACATGTCTTGGAGTTGCCAGACAATGGTTTGGAAAGCAGCTTGGAAAGGATTATGCTAAAAACGGAGTTTCTGAAACCATCAATATTTTGACAGCCACACCCCATTCGTCTTCTATAAAGTGTTTGTCTTTGCTAGGAATCGGAAGCCAAAACTACACTACAGTAAAAACAATTGAAGGCAATCGGGAAGCCATTGATATTAGTAATTTAGAAGAAAATATTAAAAAATTAAATGGACAGCCTTTTGTTTTGATTTCAAGTGCTGCGACTGTAAATACAGCAGATTTTGATGATTTTGAAGCTATTTTAAAACTAAAAGGAAAATACAATTTCTGGTGGCATATTGATGCTGCTTTTGGAGGATTTGCTGCGGTTTCAGATAAATACAAGCATCTTGTGCAAGGATGGGAGGGAGCGGACAGCATTACAATTGATTGCCATAAGTGGTTGAATGTTCCTTATGAAAGCGCTTTTTATTTAATTAAAAAAGAACATATTAACCTGCAAATAGAAACGTTTCAGAATTCAAATGCACCCTATCTTGGAAATGCACTTGAGAATTTTAATTATTTAAATGTACTTCCGGAAAACTCACGCCGTTTAAGAGCTTTACCTGTTTGGTTTTCTTTAGTAGCTTATGGTAAAAAGGGTTTTTGCGATATTGTAGAAAAAAGCATATCACTGGCTTTGCATTTTGGCAATGCCCTAATTGAAAATGATAATTTTGAGCTTCTTGCTCCAATTAGATTAAATAATGTTTGTTTTACTTTAAAAGGAAATGAAAACCAGGACAAAGTAGCCCAGTTTTTAACGCGACTTAATGATGGTGGAAAAGTATTTATGACACCAACAGTTTATCAGAACAAAAAAGGAATAAGAGCTTCTTTTGTAAATTGGAGAACAACAGAAAATGATATCAAAATGGTAATTGATGAAATGAAAACTGTTGTTTTAGATTTGAATATAAAAGTTTAATACTATTAAATGTATTTTGTTCTATGATGGATTTTCCAGTCATTATGGGTATTACCTCCGGAGCCGCATTCCTTTTAGGTTTTTTGCTGATTTTTCATCGGCGGAAAGCCAATTTAACAGCGAATAGTTTTTTAGGGTTATTTGTTGTGAGTTTAGGATTAACAATGCTTGAAATACCGTTGTTTTACAGGAATTTTCATATTGCAAATCCCAATTTGTTTGAAATGATAGGTTTGTCCAGATTTCTTACTGCTCCATTTCTTTACATTAGTATTTTGCATTTTACGTCAATTCAAAAAAAAGTTGACAAGAGAATTTTGTGGCATTTTTTACCTTTCTTATTTTTCTTATTATTTAGAATGCCCTTTTTTATTACGGGAAATAATATTGAATTTACTGATGAAGAGCGAAAAATAGTATTCTTTATTTTACAGACTGCTTTGCCTATTCAGGCCATAACTTATTGGTGTTTATCTTTTATAACGTTGCAAAGACACTTAAAAAACATAAAACAATTTTCATCTTCAATTGAAAATATTGATCTCAATTGGTTAAGGTATTTTTTGATGATTGTACTGGTTGTTATCTTGGTTTGGCTGAATTTAGTTTTTTTTAATTTGAAAGATTTAATTCGTTTTACGCCCTATTTATACATGTTTGCGATTTTTTTTCTGGCGCACTTTTCTTTACAGCAAAAAGAAATATTTGATTTTAGCCAGACAGAATTGGTGGAAATAGCTAAAGGTAAGGCGAATAAAAAAGAGAGCCAGAAGAGAGTTTCTGAAACTAGGCTGAATGAGTTAAACAATAAACTAAAACAACTCATCTATACAGAAAAAGTGTATCTGGATAATGATTTGAGCTTACCTAAATTGTCTAAAAAGCTGGAGGCAAGTTACAACGAAACCTCATTTTTGATCAATGAATTGTATCATGATAATTTTTATAATTTTATAAATAAATATCGCATTGAAGAAGCAAAAACATTACTGCTTTCTGAGAAATACAGCCAGTTAAATATATTGGGAATCGCCTATGAATCTGGTTTTAATTCGAAGACCACTTTTAATACTACATTTAAAAAATATGTTGGTTTATCGCCAACAGAATTTGTAAAAACTAATACCGTTTTGATTAAAAAAGAAATGTAAATTCGTTCGAAAGGGTACATCCGAACATTTGGTTCTTGAGTAATATGCAAATTTGCAGTCTATTAACTCAAAAACAGAAACAATGTCAGAACAATTATCTTCGGGTATTTCAAATTCAATTTTAAAAAAAATCAGTGCTTGTTTAATTCTTGGGCTTGAAATAGCAGCTTTACTTTTGCTATTGGGCAATGGAGGGAATATTCCGTGGCTGCCGCCAGTTTTAGTTTTTTCAGGAGTTGGGATCACATTGCTAATATCAATTTTATTTCCAATTGTATGGCATTTTCTGGAACAAAAACAAAAAATAAATTCTACTAAAGTCTATGTCATTTTATACAGCGGTATTCGCTATTGCATTGCTTTTAATATAGCCAGTTTTGGCTGGAAAAAGTTTTACGGCCTTCAGTTTATTGTTCCGGCCGAAATCGCGAACATGCCTATGAATAAGCAATCAGGAGAGTGGCTCACCTGGTATTATTTTGGATATTCACATGCTTTTGGAATTATTATAGCGCTAACTCAAATCATTGGCGGCTATCTGTTATTATTTAAACGGACATTGTTAATGGGGTCACTAATTCTCTTTTCCCTGCTTTTGAATTTAACTTTAATAAATATTTTTTATCAGATGAACGCCGGCGCTCTATTACAATCAATATTGTTAACGATTGGTGTTTTCTATTTGGTTGTATTGGATTCAAAGAGATTGATTGACTTTTTCTTTAAAACAAAATCAAATTTACAATCAGTACCTATTAACGGAGTTTTTCTGAAAAACATTTTACGGCTTTCAGCGATTTTACTTTCGCTATTATTTACAATCTATCTCAAGAATTTATGATATAAAAAAGCTCGTTTAAATATATTAAACGAGCTTTTTTATATGTAAACCCTAAGCGGAGATAAAAAACTATTTCGTAATTTCTCTAAATACAGCTTCAAGGTTTTTATTCTTCTGATTTAACTGAAGTGTTTTTAAACCATTTTCGTTAGCAAAATCAAAGATGGCCGGGCGCATGTCTTTTTCAGTAACAAAAGTTAGTTCCCAGGTCATGTCATGGGTGTTTTTATAAGAACTGATATTCTCAAGTTTAGCCAATAGTTGTTCTTCAACTTTATAATCAAACTCTACCTCGATAATCTGTTCTTTATTTTCAGAGATTAATTTATCCAGTTTTTTATCAGCAACAATTTGCCCTTTGTCAATAATTATGACACGATCACAAATAGCTTCTACTTCCTGCATGATGTGTGTTGACAGAAAAACAGTTTTATCTTTTCCAACATTTTTAATCACATTCCTGATTTCCATTAACTGATTAGGATCCAGTCCAGTAGTCGGTTCATCTAAAATTAAAACATCGGGATTGTGCAGCAAAGCATTTGCCAGTCCCACACGCTGACGGTATCCTTTAGACAATTGTCCTATCTTTTTATGGCTTTCCGGTGTCAGTCCTGTCAGTTGTATGACTTCTTCAATTCTTGATTTTTCTACGTGATAAACATCGGCATTAAAAGCCAAATACTCACGAACATACAAGTCCAGATACAAAGGATTATGCTCTGGTAAGTAGCCAATAGAAAGTTGTACTGCTTTTGCATTTGTCATGACATCATGACCATTTACAAGGGCTGCGCCACTATCAGCAAGTAAATATGTCGTCAGGATTTTCATCAGGGTAGATTTTCCCGCTCCGTTTGGTCCAAGAAATCCCACGATTTCTCCTTTCTCAATTTTAAAAGAAATTTCATTTAAAGCTTTTTGTTCGCCGTAACTTTTTGATATGCTGTTTACTTCTATCGACATAACTTTTTATTTGCTACAAAAGTAAACAGAAATAACTTTGATTACCAAAAATTGTCCTTTAATGAACTTAAATAAATAGAAAAATTCTAAGCAAGACGGCATCGTTCTTGTTAAAGGGATAGTGAATTAAAAACAATATTTCAAAATGAAAAAAATTTTACTTGTTGCTGCATTAGCTATCTGCAGCTTCGCAAACGCTCAAAAAGGAACAATATTAGTTGGTGGAAACATTGGATATTCTTCTGAAACGGTTGATTATGGAGTTGGTGAAACAAAAACTAATGAATTTAGTTTTTCTCCTAAAGTTGGTTACCAATTTCACGACAACTGGACAGTTGGAGGTGAATTTACGGTAGCTTCAGCTAAAGATGACAACGGTGCGAGAGAAATTAAAGATAATGATTTCAAATTAGGAGCTTTTGTACGTTATTCAGTTCCTTTAAGCGAAACTTTTTCTGTTTTTGCTGACATGGGTGTAGGCTTCCAAAATCAAAAAAGAACAATTGATGGTCCTGGAACTGATTACTCAAAATCTAAAGCAGATGGAATGTATGTTGGTGTAACTCCGGCTCTTTTCATTAACATGAAAAAAGGTTTTGGTCTTAACTTTAGCATTGGTGGTTTAGGGTACGAAACATTAAGTTATGATAATAACGGTCCAGATGTAAACACATTTTACTTCAACTTTGGACAAACATTTAACATTGGAGTTTCTAAAAACTTCTAATCTTAGATATATATTCAATTTCAGAAAAGCATTCGCCGCGGCGAATGCTTTTTTTATGTTTAATACTTCCAAAAAACAATGCCAACAAAGTGAAATCAAAACGAATCATAACTAAAAATTCGACTTCACTTGTTGGCATAAAAAACAAAAATATATTCTAAATAAAACTCTTAATTTACAGGAGCTTCAACTGCAGCTCTCATTTCCTGAGCCGCGGCAACCATCTCGATTAAAGCTTTTTTAGTTTCATCCCAATGGCGTGTTTTTAAACCGCAATCCGGATTTACCCATAATTGATCTACGGGAATTACTGCCGAAGCTTTTTCTAATAAACGAACCATTTCAGTGCTTGAAGGAACACGTGGCGAGTGAATATCATAAACTCCCGGCCCAATTTCGTTTGGATATTTGAAGTTGGCAAAAGCATCTAAAAGTTCCATTTGCGAACGCGAACATTCAATCGTAATTACATCGGCATCCATGTCGGCAATATTCTGAATAATATCATTGAATTCGCTATAACACATATGAGTGTGAATTTGGGTATCATCATTAACACCAGAAGCAGAAATACGAAAAGCCTTAACAGCCCAATCCAGATAATTTGCCCATTCTTCTTTTCTCAATGGCAAACCTTCGCGAATTGCCGGCTCATCAATTTGAATAATTTTAATTCCTGCTTTTTCCAAATCCACAACTTCATCACGAATCGCCAAAGCGATTTGCGTACAAGTTTCAGAACGTGGCTGATCGTTACGAACAAATGACCATTGCAAAATGGTTACAGGACCGGTAAGCATTCCTTTTACCCATTTTGAAGTTAAGGATTGTGCATATTTTGACCATTTTACCGTCATTGGGTTTGGTCGCGAAACGTCACCATAAATAACCGGAGGTTTTACGCAACGGCTTCCGTAGCTTTGCACCCAGCCGTTTTTTGTAAATGTAAATCCGGACAATTGTTCACCGAAATATTCGACCATATCGTTACGTTCAAATTCACCGTGAACCAAAACATCGATTCCGGTTTCTTCCTGAAAACGAATTGTAGCTTCGGTTTCTTTTTCGATTAAATCATTGTATTGTTCGGTTGTTAATTCTCCTTTTTTAAATTTTGCTCTCCAGCTTCTCACTTCGGCTGTTTGAGGAAAAGATCCTATCGTTGTGGTCGGAAACAAAGGAAGATTCAAAGCTTCGATCTGGCTTTTTCTTCTTGTTGCAAAAGGGCTTTTACGTTGATCATCAGAAGCTGAAATTCTGGCAACACGTTCTTTAACTTCATTATTATGAATTAATTTTGAAGTTTTACGGTTTTCATTTGCAATTGTGTTTTGCTCAAAATCAGAAGAATTTTTAGTGTCAACTTCATTTGAAGCAAATTGTTTTAAAAGTACAATTTCGTTGATTTTTTGTTTTGCAAAAGCCAGCCATTGTTTAATTTCAGGTGTAAGAGTCTGATTGTTGGTTTCTAAATCTAAATCACACGGGCTGTGGATTAACGAACAAGAAGGAGCAACTAAAATTCGGTTTTCTCCCAAAGCATCAGTAGCTTTTTTGATTAATTCCAGTGACTTTTTAAAATCATTTTTCCAGATATTTCTTCCGTCTACTACTCCCAAAGATAGATTTACGTTTGAAGCTAATTTTCCGGATGTTAAAATATCATCTAGCTGAAGCGGACAACGCACTAAATCTAGATGGAAAGTATGAACAGGCAAAGCCAAAGCTGTAGCTAAGTTTTCTCCAAAACAATCAAAATAATTAGCTAAAATAATTTTAAGTTTTGGGAAACGCTTATTGATTTCGTTGTACACTTTCGTGAAAGCATTCCTTTCTTTGTCGCTTAGGTTCAAAGCCAGGAAAGGTTCGTCTAATTGAATGTATTCAGCATTTTCTGCTTGTAATCTGTCCAGGATTTCGAAATAAACAGGAAGCAAAGTGTCCAGAAGATCAATTCGGTGAAAACCATCTTCTTTTTCTTTTCCTAATAATAAATAAGAAACAGGGCCAATTAAAACAGGCTTTGTTTTAATTCCCAAATCATTTGCTTCTTTAAACTCATTGATTATTTTTTCTGAAAACAATTCAAACTTTTGGTTCTTTGTAAATTCAGGAACAATATAATGGTAGTTGGTGTCAAACCATTTTGTCATTTCCATTGCCACAACATCCTGTCCGTCTTTTTGCGCACCTCTGGCCATGGCAAAATACAAATCAAGTGATGAGTTAGTTTTGGCAAGTTCATGATATCTTGCTGGAATTGCTCCAACAGTCAAAGTTAAATCGAGCACCTGATCGTAAAAAGAAAAATCATTAGACGGAATTAAATCAACTCCCGCTTCTGATTGTAAATGCCAGTTCCTGATACGGATTTCTTTTCCGGCATCAATAAGTTCATCTGCAGAAATCTTTCCTGCCCAATACAATTCACTTGCTTTTTTTAACTCTCTGTTACTTCCAATCCTTGGATAACCTAAATTATTTGTTTTCATTGATTCAGTATTTTTTACTGAACAAATTTATAGTATTAGATTTTATAACTTATATTTGAAGTTTATTTCAGTAAAATGTATTTTATAATTAATATTATAAAGATTTTATTACTGTGAATGTATTTAATAAGAATCTTTAACCGTAAAAATTACTATGGAAAATCTGGATAAAACCGATTTGTTGATATTGAAACACCTTCAGGATAACTCAAATATCAACATAAAAGATCTTGCGAGCAAATTATTCTTAACCGTAACCCCTGTTTATGAACGTATAAAAAGGCTAGAAAGAGATGGTTACATTACCAAGTATGTGGCTTTGCTTGATAAAAATAAAATGAATCGCGGCATGACTGTTTTTTGCAATGTACGTTTAAAGGAGCACGCCAAAAATGTCGGAAGTAATTTTGTAAAAGATATTGTCGCCCTTCCTGAAATTATAGAATGTTACAATATTGCTGGTGATTATGATTTTATGCTAAAAATTTTAGTCAAGGATATGGCTAGTTATCAGGATTTTGTAATGAACAAATTATCGACAATAGAAAATATAGGAAATACGAACAGTATTTTTGTAATGGGAGAAATCAAACACAGTACGGCACTAGAGTTTTAGTCTTAAAAATAATACGTATTTTTGACATTAGAATCTAAAATTTAAAATCAGAAATCTTAAATCAAAATGAACTGGGAACAACTTTTATCTCTTAAAAAGCAAGGTGACACAAGCAAAAGATTACGTATAGAACAAGATGATACCCGTTTAGGATTTGAGGTAGATTATGATCGAATTATCTTTTCGTCTGCTTTTAGATCCTTACAGGATAAGACACAGGTAATTCCGCTTTCCAAAACAGATTTTGTGCATACACGCTTGACACACAGTTTAGAAGTTTCTGTTGTTGGCCGTTCCTTAGGTCGTTTGGTTGGAAAAAAAATCATTGAAAAATATCCTTATTTAAAAGAAGTTCACGGTTATCACATGAATGATTTCGGAGCCATTGTCGCTGCGGCATCTTTGGCACATGATATCGGAAACCCACCTTTTGGGCATTCTGGAGAAAAAGCTATTGGAGAATATTTTTCAATCGGAAAAGGAATTAAATATAAAGATCATTTAACGGCCAAACAATGGCAGGATTTGATAGATTTTGAAGGAAATGCAAATGGATTTTCTGTGCTTACAGCAAGTCGTCCCGGAATAGAGGGAGGCTTAAGAATTTCATACGCCACTTTGGGTGCTTTTATGAAATATCCGAAAGAAAGTCTTCCTAAAAAACCAACTTCAAATATCGCAGATAAAAAATATGGTTTCTTCCAGGCAGATAAAGCCTTCTTTGAAGAAGTAGCGAACGACATGGGAATGATAGCCAATAAATCGGATGGTGATATTGGTTTTGAAAGACATCCTTTGGCTTATTTAGTAGAAGCGGCAGACGATATTTGTTATACTATTATAGATTTTGAGGATGGTATAAATCTTGGTTTAGTTTCTGAAGATTATGCTTTAGAATATTTAATCAAATTGGTAAAAGACAATATTGGCGTTTCTAAATATAAATTATTAGAAACTAAAGAAGACAGAATCAGTTATTTGCGTGCACTTGCAATCGGTGCATTGATTAATGATGCAGTTGATGTATTTATTGAAAACGAAGAAGCAATTCTTGCCGGACAATTTCCTTACGCTTTAACAGATAAAAGTAAATACAAGGCGCAGATGGATGATATTATCAAATTAAGTGTTGAAAAAATCTATCAGAGCCGTGAAGTAATCGAAAAAGAAATTGTTGGTTACCAAATTATCCAGACATTGCTGGACAAATTTATTACCGCATTTAATAACAAATATGAAGGAAAAGCATCGAATTATGATAAGTTACTCCTAAAAATGCTGCCTGAAAAACACCACTTGGAGAAAACAGATTTATACAGCCGTTTGCTTCATATTTGCCATTATGTTTCCCTATTAACAGATGGGAATGCGTTAGAATTATTTGAAATGATTAATGGCAGAAAGCCCAATTAATTATTGAAAAGCATATACGAGACCAACGCCCAAAACCTGTCTTAACTGAGCTCTTGGCCCGTCGTTTACCTGACTTGTGTTTCCGGTAACAGGATCTACAACATCTTTTTTGGTTTTAATATCGTCGTCATATACTAAGTGAATACCAATATTGGCTTTTACATAAGCATTAACAACAAGGTCCAGACGTGTGTCGTAATCAACGTCTACGTTTCCGAATCTGTTGAGGTAATCGGTATATAAAGTTAGCCTGTTTTCATAAAAAATGTTTTTGAAGATTTCATTTTTCATGTACGCCGTTAACAAAATACCAAATTCGGCTTTTACTTTTTGACCTTCTTCAACCAAAATCTGAGCGTTTGGATCAAGAGGATCTGGCGCATAAACAGCTTTTTTAACACCAAATGCTCCCTGATTTGCCAGGTATTGGTCTAAAACCAAAGTGGTTTTTAATGTTATGGGAGAGAAGTAAAAAGTCCTGTTTTTTGCTTTGTTAGAATTTTCTGCTCCGGCTCCCAGAAAGATGTAAGCAGGTGCAAAAGGTTTCGATATCGCAATATCTTTATTTGGATAATTATAACCGTTTGTAAATTGAGTATTGAAGTTATATTTTGCAGAATAGTACCAGTTTGATGTTGTATCTCTTCTAAATCCGTATGTTGAGTTAAGCTGGACAGCATCATCTGTTTTTCTAAGTTCGGTACCATCTTGCTTATTTAAACCGTACTTAATAATTAATTCATTAAACCATTTGTGATTCCCTTTTATATAAGTTCTTGAAAATTCACCTTTAAATAAACCCGAAATAGAACTTGTTCCCCCGGCACTCCAATTCACAAAAGCAATTTCGGAAATGTCAAAACCCAGCTGATTTTTTTTAGTCCAGTTAGAAGGCGGTTTCGGAAGCTGGTTTGGTTCTAAAGTCGTTTTAATAATACTCTGCGCAGAAATTGTAGCAGTAAACGTAAATAGTAAAAGTAATAATGTGAATCGAAATAATTTCATTAGGCTTGAATTTTGATTTTTTTTTGGCTTCGCAAAATAATTCTTTTCAGTGGTTTGAAAAAAGAAATACTAAACTTTTAACGTCAATTTTGCACATTTGTTGTAATTCTAAGACCGTTCCATGCTCAATAAATGTATCCGGAACACCTAAAATTTTGATTGTGTTAGTGAAGTTATTTTCAGCCGCAAATTCTAAAATTGAACTTCCAAAACCTCCTTTTATTGCCCCGTCTTCAATTGTAATAATCGTTTTGAAATTATTAAAAATTTCTTGTAACAAACTATTATCCAGAGGTTTAATGAAAGGAAAATCATAATGCGCAATATTCTCAGCATTAGCAGACTCGTTAAGAGCTGCAATTACATTATTGCCGATAGTTCCTGTAGATAAAACGGCTGTTTTAGTGCCATTTTTCAGGCAATTTGCCTTTCCGATTTTAACATTTTCGTATTGTCCGAAATTTTCTACTTCCCAGTGAGGTAAAACGCCCCTCCCTCTTGGATATCGAATCGCGATTGGATGATTCAGTCCAAATTGAGCCGTATATAGGATATTTTGTAATGCAATTTCGTTAATCGGTGCATAAATAATTATATTCGGAATTGTTCTTAAATATGCAATGTCAAAAACCCCGTGATGCGTTGCTCCGTCTTCACCAACCAAACCTGCGCGGTCCAGACAGAAAATTACGGGTAAATTTTGTAAAGCAACATCATGGATAACCTGGTCATACGCCCGTTGAAGAAATGTTGAATATATATTGCAATACACAACCATACCCTGAGTCGCCATTCCGGCGGCAAGGGTTACAGCATGTTGCTCTGCAATTCCAACATCAAAAGCACGTTCAGGAATTTCATCCATCATAAACTTTAAGGAACTCCCGGATGGCATTGCAGGCGTAATACCTATAATTTTTTCATTTTTTCTGGCTAAATCCAAAATGGTCAAACCAAAAACATCCTGATATTTTGGAGGTAAATTTTCTTCAGATTTTAAATGAAGTTCTCCTGTAGAAGCGTCAAATTTTCCCGGTGCGTGATATTTTACCTGATTTTCTTCAGCTTGCTGTAATCCTTTGCCTTTTGTAGTAACGATATGCAGGAATTTTGGGCCTTTAATCTTCTTTAATCGGTTTAATTCTTTAATTAAATTTGGAAAATCATGACCATCAATTGGTCCCGAATAATCAAAATTCAAAGATTTTATAATGTTATTCTGTTTAGGGTTTTTACCGTTTTTTACCGCAGTCAAATATTTCTTTAATGCACCAACACTCGGATCAATTCCAATTGCATTGTCATTTAGGATAACAAGAATATTTGCATCTGTAACTCCGGCATGATTTAAACCTTCAAAAGCCATTCCCGACGCAATAGAAGCATCTCCAATAACTGCAATGTGCTGTTTGTTTACTTCATCTTTTAGTTTTGATGCAATCGCCATTCCAAGTGCCGCAGAAATTGATGTAGAAGAGTGGCCGACGCCAAAAGTATCATAAATGCTTTCACTTCTTTTTGGAAATCCCGAAATTCCGCCCAACTGTCTGTTGGTATCAAAATTATGTTTTCTTTCCGTCAGGATTTTATGTCCGTAAGCCTGATGCCCAACATCCCAAACCAATAAATCCTCGGGTGTATTAAAAACATAATGCAGTGCAATTGTAAGTTCTACAACGCCCAGACTCGCCCCAAGATGACCCTCTTTTACGGAAACAATATCAATGATAAAATCACGTAATTCTTTGGCCAATTCTGGTAACTGGGTTTCGTCGAGTAAACGTAAATCGGCTGGGTTGTTTATGTTCGAAAGTAAATTGCTTTTCATTTTTGAATAAAAAACAAATTTACGGTTTTAAATTTAATTTTATTATAGAGATGTATTTAAGGTTTTATTGTAAAACCATTGGCAAAGAATATTGTCTTCTTATTTTTCTTCCATTAGATGTTGCAGGCTGCCATTTAGGACATACGCTTAAAACCCGGATAATTTCTGTTTCTAAAATTTTGTCATTGGCTGGATCACATTGCAAAAATGACATAGAGCCATTTTTTTCTACTGCAAATGAAATAGTAACTTTGGGATTTGTAGTTGCAATATCGTCTGGTTTTTTAAATTCTTTTCCAAAAAAGTTATAAAATTGATCAATGCCACCCGGGAATTCGGCATTTGTTTCTATTGCAACACCTCCATTATACACTACATCTTCAACAATAGTTTCTTGCTTTTTTTTATTATAATCAACTGTTTTTGCTTTTATTTCTGGTTCGCCTTTTACAAATTTCACCTGATCCACTTTTGCAGGCGGCGGAGGCGGTACAATAGACTGATTTGTATCGGTTTCATCTATTGTGGGCTCGCCAAGCAAAATATGCTCAGTGGGAACATTGTCTGTAACGACTTCTACTTTGTCTATTTTTTTCTTATTACCATTCTTGTCGGCACAGCTAAATAAAGTGGTTCCCATAGCAGCAAACAACGCAAGCAAAAACATTTTGCGGTGACTTGTTTGGGAGTAAAAAACCTGATTTGGAATTTGAATGTTGATCGTATCTAATTGCGATTTTCTAAATCTGCCGCAAATTTTATTATTTTGATTTTGAATGAAAAAATGCTGAATTTCATCAGGCAGCATCGAAGTAAAATCAATAACAGTTTTAGAACAGCTCATGCAGAAACGGCCATTTTCTTTTGGAGTCATTTTGTCCCAGTTTTCATGGCAAGGTTCGGGAATAGTTATTTTTTGTTTTATATTCATAAATTAAAAAGCGTGATTATTTAAATCTAATCGGCATATTATACACAGATCGAACCTCATGATTGTTTATTTTTCCGGCCGCCCATTTGGGAGATGTTTTCAATACTCTCAAGATTTCTTTTGCACTCTCCATTTCAATATTGTTTTTGATTTTAATTTCACTTAAGGTGCCATCTTTTTCTACAATAAATGAAAGGTATATTGTCTTTTTGTGGTTTTTGCATTTTTCTGGAACAACATAATTTTTTTTGATGAACTCATAAAATTTAGTCATTCCAATTTCGGGATGCGCTACGGCATCCAGCGCAGCCTGATTTTTAATACCTTCATAATCAACAGGGTTGTTGTGGTAAGCGGCATCATCTACACGCAAACGTGGCCCGCCGGTTGCAAATCCTTCCTGTTCTGGAGATACAACCTCTACTTTGTCGATTTTTTGTTTGTCTCCATTTTTATCTGAGCAGCTAAACAAAGTAGTTCCCATGGCAATAAACAATGCCAGTAAAAATATCTTATGATAATGAGTTTGAGAATGTAAAACACGACTCGGAATCTGAATAATCATTTGGTCTAACTGCGAACTTTGAAATCTTCCGCAAGTGTTCTCTCCTTTTTTTGAAACAAAATATTGCTTAATTTCATCAGGCAGCATTTTTGTAAAATCGACGACATTCTTATTACAGCTCAAACAAAATCTTCCGTTATCATTAGGAGTCATTTTGTCCCAGTTTTCGTGACAGGGTTCAGGAATAATGATTTTGTATATATCCATCGATTTAAAATTTCAAAATTTAAATGTAATAAAAAATACATTCTAAAATCTTATTTTTGCAATTATGATAAATCCCTTCACCGACGAATATTTTATGAGGAAAGCTTTGCAGGAAGCTGAGATGGCTTTTGAGAAAGGCGAAATACCTGTTGGCGCTGTAATCGTTGTTGCAGACAAAATTATTGCCAGGACCCATAATCTGACCGAATTACTAAATGATGTAACGGCTCATGCCGAAATGCAGGCCATTACAGCAGCGGCTAATTTTCTGGGCGGAAAATATCTAAAAGATTGTACTTTGTATGTTACGCTTGAGCCTTGCCAGATGTGTGCAGGTGCATTATATTGGAGCCAGATTACCAAAATTGTTTTTGGAGCCAGAGATGAGCAACGTGGTTTTATGACAATGGGCACAAAACTGCATCCAAAAACTACTGTAGTTTCTGGAGTTATGGCCAATGAAGCTGCAGATTTAATGAAACGCTTTTTTATAGAAAGGCGTAAATAATTTTCTTGTAAATGTTTTAAATTCTGTCAGATTAGAGGCAGAATTTTAAGAAATTTTTTGTTGAATGAGACAAAAAATAATAATAATAATTTAAAGAAATTTCTTCTTAACAACCATAAAAATAATTTACTTTTATCCTGATTTAATTTGTATTTTGCTCGTATAAATTTTCCCCGCAAATCGTATTAAATTTCTAATTTGTTAACCATTAACTCTCAGATAAAAGTGAAAGCAAGAAAATTAGTTTACGTATTTTTTGTATTTTTTATTTTACAAGCCTGTGGCAGAAAGTCAGCTGCCGATTTTAATTCCGATTTTTCATTATTCAGAGAGTACATAACTAGTTTTACCGGCGGGATAGTTCCATCACAATCAGACATACGTGTAGTTTTGGCTTTTGATAAAAAAGAATGGAAAATCAATGAAGAACTTGACGATGATTTATTCGATATTTCGCCAAGTGTAAATGGAAAAGTGGTTGCACTTTCCAGCAATACAATTGCTTTTATTCCGGAGAAAAAATTAAAACCAGGCACAGAATATCAGGTTACATTAAACTTAGATAAGCTAATCACACTGCCTAACGAAAAGGAAAAGGAACTTTCTAAATTTAATTTTACAGTAAAAACCGTTAAACAGGATTTTACAATAAATACACTTGACATTCAGTCACGCAGTAAAGAATCCCAATATTTAAACTGTGTATTAAAAACGGCAGATGACATTGATCTTGAAACGGCTCAAAAACTGGTTTCGGCAAGTCAGAAAGGAGAAGACCTTCAGATTAAATTTGATAGTGGTACAAAGTCAGGAAAAGAATTTAAATTTATTATTGATAACATTAAACGTTATTCTGAGCCAAGTGAGCTGGAAATCGCTTATGATGGAAGTGATTTTGATATAGATCAGAAAGGAAAAATTGATTTTCCGATTACAGCTATAAATGAATTTAAGGTTATAAAAGTTGAAGTTCCGGATGAGAATAATCAGTCGGTTTCAATTAATTTTTCAGAACCTCTGGAAAAAGGACAGGACTTTCAAGGTTTAGTAGCCATTCAAAATACTAACAATTTAAAATTTTCTACGCAGGGAAACATACTCAAAGTATATTTTAGTAATGAAAAAGCAGCACCACAAGTTGTTCATGAAGTTGTTGCAGAAGAGCCCGTTGCTGTTGCCACTGTAGATTCGGCAAGTGTTGCTGTAGATAGTGCAGCAGTTGTAGTAGATAGTGTAGCTGCAGTTGTAGAAGAAGAACCTGAGGTAGTTGAAGAAACAGTGCCAGAGCAAAATATAACCGGAGAACTATTATTAGAAGTTTTTCAGGGAATAGAAAGTCAGTACGGACAGAAAATGAAAGAGGATTATACACAGAAAATCTCTTTTGACCAGATAAAACCAAATGTGCGTTTTGTAAAAAACGGAACCATTTTGCCAAGTTCAAACAACTTAAAACTAAATTTTGAAACTGCAAACCTGAGTGCTGTCGATGTAAAAGTTTATAAGATCTACAAGAATAATATTCTGCAGTTTCTGCAGAACAATGAATTAAACGGATCACAAAATCTAAAACGAGTTTCTCAGCCCGTTGCCAAAACGACCATAAATCTTAAAGAAAGTTCCTTGGTCAATTTGAGTAAATGGAACACTTTTGCTTTGGATTTATCCAAAATAATCAAACCCGAACCGGGAGCAATTTACAGAGTTGAATTCTCATACAAAAAGAAATATTCCCTATATAAATGTGAGACATCGGAGACTGATTCAGATCAAAATGAAGAGGAAGAAGAAGTTGATGAAAACGATGTGAATTACAGTGGCAACTCATACGATGATTATTATTATGATGATTATGAATGGAGAGAAAGCCAGGATCCATGTACAGGATCTTATTATTATAATGCAAGAATCGCAACCAATATTCTGGCATCAGATTTGGGTGTAATTGCCAAAAGAGGAGAGAATAAATCATATTTATTTGCCGTAAATAATATCCTTACAACAGAACCTGTTTCAAACGCAAGGGTAGACTTATACAGCTTTCAACAGCAAAAAATTGCTACAGAAGCCACGAGCAGTGAGGGAATTGCAACATTCCAGATTGATAAGTTTGCCTATTTTGCTATTGTAACTTTGGGAGATCAGTCTACGTATGTAAAGCTGGACGACGGAAATTCACTATCGGTAAGTAATTTTGATGTTTCAGGAGAAACGCTTCAAAAGGGACTAAAAGGTTTCATTTATGGAGAACGTGGTGTTTGGCGTCCGGGAGATAATTTGTATTTATCTTTTATTTTGAATGATGCCTCTAATAAATTGCCAAAAGCACATCCGATAAAATTCAGGTTAACAGATCCAAACGGAAAAGTGACTTATCAGACGGTTCAAAAAACAAATGATTTAAATCATTATTCGTTTATTGTGCCAACAGATCAGGATGCACCAACAGGAAGCTGGGAGGCAATGGTAAGTGTGGGCGGTGCCAAATTCTACAAAAACATAAAAATTGAAACGATAAAACCAAATCGTTTAAAGATTAAGAATAGTTTTAAAAATGCCATATTATCTTCTTCTTACCCAAATTCAAGTAATTTGGAAGTAACTTGGCTTCATGGAGCAATTGCAAAGAACCTGAATGTTGAAATGCAGGCTAAATTCTCCGAACAGAAAACTACTTTTAAAGGTTATGAAAAATATACTTTTGATGATTTAGTTCGCCGATTTAGTACCGAAGAAGTAAATATTTTTTCAGGAAAACTAGATGCAAATGGAAGGGCTTCGGTAAATATTAATCCAAAATTACAAGGGCAGGCGCCGGGAATGTTAAGAGCTTCTTTTATAACAAAAGTATACGAAGAAGGAGGAGATTTTAGTATGGATGCCATGGCGTCAACTTATTCACCATACAAAACATATGTCGGAATAAAATCGCCTGAGCCAAACAAGTACGGTATGCTTGAAACGAGAACAAACAATCGTTTTGATATTGTAACGGTAGATGAGAACGGAAGACCAAGAGCCGTGAGAGATCTTGAAGTAAAAGTATATAAAGTAGAATGGCGCTGGTGGTGGGATGCTTCTAGCGATAATCTCTCGAACTATAATTCATCTGAAGCAACAACATCTTATAAAACATTTAAAGTAAACACAGATTCAAGCGGAAAAGGAAGTGTTCAGTTTGCCTTGACGGATGAAGAATGGGGGCGTTATTTAATAAGGGTTTCTGATGAAAATGGAGGGCACGCATCAGCTTTAACAGTAAATATTGACTGGCCAATATGGTCTGGAAAAACCAGAAATACGGATGCATCTACCGCAAACATGCTTGTTTTTTCTACCGATAAAAGAGACTATGCAGTTGGAGAGAAAGCTCAGATTTCTTTCCCTTCAAGTGAAGGCGGACGTGCTTTAATTTCGATCGAAAATGGCTCAAAAGTTATTAAGACACTTTGGGTAGAAACCAAAAAAGGAGAAACAAAAGTAGAAGTTCCTATAATAGCAGAGATGGCACCAAATGTTTATTTTAATATTACACTTTTGCAGCCTCATGCCTCGACTAAAAATGATTCTCCAATTCGTATGTACGGAATTGTTCCGATTGGAGTTGTAGATAAAAATACAAAACTAGAACCAACAATCACAATGTCTGATGTTCTAAGACCTGAACAATCATTTCCTATCAAAGTAAGTGAAAAATCCGGTAAAGAAATGACGTATACTATTGCAATTGTCGATGAAGGATTATTGGATTTAACACGATTTAAAACACCAAATGCATGGGATAGTTTTTATGTCCGAGAAGCTTTAGGCGTAAAAACATGGGACGTTTATGATGATGTTATTGGCGCTTACGGCGGAAAAGTAAACCAAATTTTTAGTATAGGTGGAGATCAGGATCTTGGTGGAGGAAAAGCGAAAAAAGCCAATCGTTTTAAACCGGTTGTAATTTATCTTGGGCCATTTAAACTAGAAAAAGGACAAACCAAAACGCATCAGGTTACTTTACCCAAATACATTGGTTCAGTAAGAACTATGGTTGTAGCGGGTGATGCGGCAACCAGTGCTTACGGAAGCGTGGAAAAAGCAACTCCTGTTCGTAGTCCGTTGATGGTTCTGGCTTCACTGCCAAGAAAAATTTCTCCGTCAGAAAAAGTAACAATTCCGGTTACGGTTTTTGCAACAGAGAGAAACATTAAAAATGTAAAAGTTCAGATAAAAACCAGCAACGGATTGAAGGTAATTGGAAGTGCTGCACAAAATGTAACATTTACACAGCCAGACGAAAAAATGGCATACTTTAATCTTGCTGTAGGAAATCTGACCGGAATTGCAAAAGTGCAGATCGTTGCTACCTCAGGAAGCCAAAAATCATCTTACGACGTTGAGATTGATATGACCAACCCAAATCCTGTGACGAACACTTACACAGATGTTGTTCTACCACCTAATAGCTCTAAAACTATCTCATGGAAAACTTTTGGAGTATCGGGAAGTAATAAGGCGAAACTTGAGGTTTCTTCTATGCCCACAATTAATTTGAACGGAAGATTGCAATATCTGATTCAATATCCTCATGGTTGTGTAGAACAGACAACTTCATCAGTGTTTCCGCAATTATTCTTAAGCGATGTTGCCGATGTTGATGCAACACGTCAACAGCTTATCCAGAAGAATGTTACGGCCGGAATTACAAGATTGGGAAGTTTTCAATTGCCAAATGGCGGGCTTTCATACTGGCAGGGAAATACAATTGCAGATGATTGGGGAACTTCTTATGCCGGACATTTTATAATTGAAGCAGAGAAAAAAGGATATGTTTTACCAATCAATTTCAAATCAAAATGGATTTCGTATCAGCAAAAAGAAGCCAAAAAATGGCGTTTTGAATCACGTTATGGAAATGATCTTGCACAAGCATATCGTTTGTACACACTGGCATTGGCCGGTTCTCCGGATCTTTCTTCTATGAACAGATTAAGAGAAACAAACGGAATCTCAAACGAAAGTAAACTGCGACTGGCAGCAGCCTATGTTTTGGCAGGGCAGAAAAGTGCCGGACTAACATTGTTATTGCATAGTAAAATCGATGATAATTCAGATGATTACAGTTACTACTATTATGGTTCTGATGACAGAAACAGAGCAATGGCGCTGGAAACTTTACTGCTTTTGAACCAAAAAGAAAACTCGTTTCTTATGGCAGCAAAACTTGCTAAAAATATGGCAAGTGATCAGTGGATGAGTACTCAGACTACGGCTTATTGTTTATATGCAATGTCAAAATTCTCACTTAACAATGGTCCAAAAGGAATTGATATTCAGTTTAGTAAAGATGGGAAAGCACAAACTATAAAAACCAGCAAAACTGTAGCTGACAGAAATTTGGTTGTGAAATCGGGAACAAATAGTATTACTTTAAAAAACAATAAAAAGAATACCATTTATATTCGTGTACTAAACACCGGAATTCTTCCAATAGGTCAGGAAAATGCTCTTGAGAATAATCTTTCTGCAGGAATCGTTTTCAGGAACAGAAAAGGCAGTGTAATTGATGTGTCAAGAATTGCGCAAGGAACAGAGTTTGTCGCTGAGGTTACCATTAGAAACCAGAAAAATGAACACGTACAAAATGTAGCTTTATCTCAAATTCTGCCATCAGGATTCGAAATTGTAAATACCCGTTTTACCGATTATGGAGAAGCAACAAATAATATAGCCGATTATATCGATATACGCGACGATAGAACAAATTTCTACTTTGGATTAAAAGCTGGAGAAACCAAAACATTCAAAATTTTACTAAATGCTTCATATCTTGGAAATTATTATTTACCGGGACTGCAATGTGAGGCAATGTATGATCATACATTCCTGGCCAGAACAAAAGGATTTTGGGTACAGGTTGTGAAGTAATTTATTTAGTCTCCTAACAGGTTTCCAAAACCTGTTAGGTATAATATTAAGAGAAACTAGATTTTCTTATAATTGCTGTTAAAAAAATATCTAACAGGTTTTGGAAACCTGTTAGGATAATGAAAAATTAAAAGGTATTAATGAAGAAGGATTTTTTTGAAGAGGGACAATATTATCATATTTACAATAGAGGAAATAATAAAGAGAATATTTTTATAGAAGAAAAAAATTACAATTATTTTCTCGAAAAGATTAAAAAGTATATTTTGCCAATAGCTGATATTTATGCTTATTGCTTACTTAAAAACCATTTTCATATTGTTTTACGAATAAAGGACAAAAGCAATTTACCGGAAAAATTTAGAGAAAAAGTTCATCTTCCTTTTTCAAATTTATTTAATGCTTATTGTAAAAGTATTAATAAAGCATATAATAGAACAGGGAGTTTGTTTCAGGAACATTTACAAAGAAATAGAATTGAAAATGAAATGTATTTGAAGCAGTTGATTGTATATGTCCACTTAAACCCGGTAAAGCATAGATTTACAGAACTGGCTGAAACTTATTTACATTCATCATACCGTGCTTATCTATCAAATAAACCCACGAATATTAATAGAGAATTTATTCTTGAACTATTTGATGATTTAGAAAACTTTAAATTTTATCATGATGAAAGAAGGATTGTTTATGAGGGAGTACTCAAGGAAGTAAATTTAAATGATGATTAGATAGTAATTATAGTTTTGCTCTCCTAACAGGTTTCCAAAATCTGTTAGGTATGATATTAAGAAAAAGTGATTTTCTTATAATTGTTATTAAAAATATACCTAACAGGTTTTGGAAACCTGTTAGGATAAAAAATTTTCCAATTACTTTGAAAAATAATTTAAAAGCGTTTTTGCAACGCATTATAAATTGGATAAAAATAAATAAGATAAAATCAGCAATTGCATTTCTGCTCTTGCTGATTTACTATTTTTCATTACCCGGAACTTTGTTTAAAGAGCCATACTCAACTGTTATTGAAAGCAGTGATGGTGAATTATTGGGAGCAAAAATTGCTAGGGACGGACAATGGCGTTTTCCCGCACAGGATAGCGTTCCGGATAAATTTAAAAAATGTATTGTTTATTTTGAGGACGAGTATTTCTACAAACATCCGGGTTTTAATCCGGTTGCGATGATAAATGCCATAAAGCAAAACAGAAAAGCCGGAAAAGTTGTTCGGGGAGGAAGTACATTAACACAGCAGGTAATCCGACTTTCAAGAAAAGGAAAAAAGAGAACTTATTTTGAAAAAATTATAGAAGTTATTCTTTCAACAAGACTTGAATTGGGATATTCTAAAAATGAAATTCTTGAATTATATGCTGCGCATGCTCCATTTGGAGGAAATGTTGTTGGGCTAGAAATGGCAGCATGGCGATATTTTGGAGTTCAGTCGAACCAATTGTCATGGGCTGAAAGTGCTACTCTGGCGGTTTTGCCAAATGCTCCAAGTTTGATTTACCCAGGAAAAAATCAAATCAAATTATTAGAAAAACGCAATCGGCTTTTATTAAAATTAAATCAGGAAGGTGTAATTGATCAGCAGACTTATGAACTTTCAATAGACGAACCATTACCGCAAAAGCCATACAATCTGCCTCAGATCGCCCCACATTTATTGCAGCGTGCAGCAAAAAATGAAGAAGGAAAGAGAATAAAAACAACAATAGATTATACGCTTCAGAACCGCGTTAATCAAATTGCTAAATATTATTACAATCAGTACAAGCAAAACGAAGTTAATAATCTGGCGATTTTAGTAATTGATGTCAAGACCAGAAACGTAATAAGTTATATCGGAAATTCTCCAACAGACAATGATCACCAAAAAGATGTTGATATTATTGATGCACCCAGAAGTACGGGAAGTATTCTGAAACCTTTGCTGTATGCAGCCATGCTTGATGATGGCGAATTATTGCCAAATACCTTAGTTGCAGATGTTCCAACTCAAATTGCGGGATATACACCTCAGAATTTTAATCTGACTTTTGATGGAGCTGTTCCGGCACATCGGGCGTTGTCACGCTCTTTGAATATTCCGTCAGTTTTGATGCTTCAGGATTTTGGCGTAAATAAATTTTATGAAGAACTGCAGAAATTCGAACTAAAAGACATTAATAAGTCACCCGATCATTATGGATTGTCACTTATTCTGGGTGGAGCCGAAAGTAATTTGTGGGATTTGTGCAGAACATATTCAAACCTTTCATCTACTGTTAATTACTTTAATAAAAGCCATGGAAAGTATAGAACAAATGAATTTGCAGAACTGAATTATAATCATGATTTTGAAGCCGATTTTGGATCAGAAACCGACCAGAAGAATATAATAGGAGCTGGTTCAATTTGGCTTACATACAATGCGATGGAAGAGGTTAACAGGCCAGAAGGAGATGAAGCATGGAAATTTTATGACAGTTCTCTTAAAATCGCCTGGAAAACAGGAACCAGTTTCGGAAATCGTGATGCATGGGCAATAGGAACAAATTCCAGATATGTAGTGGGTATTTGGGCAGGAAACGCCACAGGTGAGGGAAGGCCAACCTTAACCGGAGTGACAAGTGCTGCGCCAATCTTGTTCGATGTATTTAATTTATTGCCAAGACAACGATGGTTTGGGATTCCGTACGAAGATTTAAATGAAGTTGAGGTTTGTAGTCTAAGCGGATATCTGGCAAAAGAAGGCTGTCCTAAGATCAAACAATGGGTCACTAAAAAAGGAAAATCAACTAGAGTTTGTCCTTATCATAAAACAATTCATCTGGATAAAACCCAGCAGTTTCAGGTCAACAGCAGTTGTGAAAGTGTTGAAAATATAGTTACTAAAAACTGGTTTGTGCTGCCGCCCGTTATGGCTTGGTATTATAAAGGAAAACACATAGAATATTTGCCATTACCGCCATTTAAGGAAGATTGTCTGGGAACACAAACTATTGCTATGGATTTTATTTATCCAAAAACGAATAGTAAAATTTATTTGACAAAGAATTTTAATAGTGAAATACAGCCGGTTATTTTTAAAGTAGCATATTCTCAAAGAGAAAAACAATTATTTTGGTATGTAGATCATGTTTATAAAGGCGTGACTAAGGTTTTTCATGAAAAACCGATTATAATGAATGCCGGATTTCATTATATCACGGTAGTAGATGAATCAGGAAATGAGATTACGAGAAAAGTAGAAATTATAAGAGAGTAATGTTTTTATTATAAAAGAATAGTTACTGATTGAAAATTAATTTTAATTCCGGGCTAAAAAAATAAAAAAAAGCACAAAAAAACCGCCAGTCTTTCGAGAGGCGGTTTTTATTTTATTCTGAAATAACATTTCCTTTTTTATCATAGAAATGGTATTCTAAGTACGTGTAAGCGTCACGAGGTATGATTTTCACCCATTTCTTATGTTCAAAAAACCATTTTGAACGTAATGATGGAAAACCTTTACTGAGGTATGCAGCCACAAACGGATGTACATTAAGCACAACATTTTTGTGGGTTTTTAAAAGTCTGTCCAGATCAAGTGCGATTTTATCAATGATTAAAATTGGCGCTTCAATTTCGCCATGTTCATTGTTAGGATCTTCTTCTCTGGTTTTAATATTAACTTCTGGTCTTACGCGTTGTCTGGTAATTTGGACTAAACCAAATTTACTAGGTGGTAAGATTTTATGTTTTGCTTTATCGTCGCTCATTTCTTCTCGCAAGAAGTCGAACAGGACTTTCCTGTTTTCGGGATTAGACATATCGATAAAATCAATTACGATTATCCCACCCATATCACGCAAACGAAGTTGTCTGGCAATTTCAGCGGCTGCAATCATATTTACTTCCATGGCGGTATCTTCCTGGTTAGTCGCCTTATTAGAACGGTTTCCGCTATTTACGTCTATAACGTGAAGAGCTTCAGTGTGTTCGATAATAAGATAGGCGCCTTTACTCATGGAAACGGTACGTCCAAATGAAGTTTTGATTTGTCTCTCTATATTGTATTTCTCGAAAATTGGAGTGTCGTTTGATTGATAAAACTTTACAATCGATTGTTTTGAAGGTGCAATTTCTTGCAGATATTCCTTCGTTTGGTGGAACAACTCTTCGTCATCTATCTGAATACCGCTAAAGGTATCATTAAATACATCTCTTAATATTGAAGAAGCTCTGTTAAGCTCTCCTAATACTTTTGATGGATGATGAGCAGTTGGTAATTTTTTACACATTGCAGTCCATCTGCCAAGCAGGTTCTGCAAATCTTTTTCTAATTCGGCTACGTTTTTGCCTTCGGCTACTGTGCGAACAATAACACCAAATCCTTTAGGTTTGATCGATAGAACAAGTTTTTTTAGACGATCCTTTTCCTTTTTGTCTTCTATTTTTTGTGAAATAGAAACACGGTCAGAAAACGGAACGAGAACAATAAATCTTCCTGCCAATGAAAGCTCAGCGCTTATTCTTGGACCTTTGGTAGATATAGGTTCTTT